>JAESGW010000068.1_pt1:90000-287932 | contig 287932 bp, 237 predicted proteins | sample 9269791 | NCBI WGS metagenome assembly JAESGW01 (sample SAMN16773120, study PRJNA677053) | algae metagenome | isolation source: Aphanocapsa lilacina HA4352-LM1 and co-occurring heterotrophs from near cave... | place: USA: Maniniholo cave, near Haena, Kauai, HI | collected 2009-07-28 | reverse complement strand
GGCCATGGGCTCCTCGATCAGGTAGACGTCGCGGGCACCGGCCTCTTCGGCCGATTCCTTGATGGCGCGGCGCTCCACCTGGGTGGAGCCGGCCGGCACGCAGACCAGCACGCGCGGGCTGGGGCGCAGGAAGCGCGACTTGTGCACCTTCTTGATGAAGTACTTCAGCATCGCCTCGGTGTAGGTGAAGTCGGCGATGACGCCGTCCTTCATCGGGCGGATGGTGGTGATGTGGCCGGGCGTGCGGCCGAGCATCTGCTTGGCCTCGGCGCCCACCGCCGCGACCGAGCGCGAGCCGCCGATGGCACGGTCCTGGCGCACCGCCACGACCGAAGGTTCATTCAGCACGATGCCCTGTCCGCGCACGTAGATGAGGGTATTGGCCGTGCCCAGGTCGATGGACAGGTCATTGGAGAACATGCCGCGGAGCTTCTTGAACATCGGGGGAAGGATTCCTGCTGGGGGCGGATCGCCGGGAAGTGGCGATTTTTTGGGCAAAAAAGCGGTCGGCTAGACTAACAACCCACCTGGGTGCGGGCAAGGAAAAATAGCGTGAATTACGGAGTTTGCGCCGGTTCGCGCCATACCGCGCGGCGCCGCGCACGGATGCATGCGCCTGCCTACCCCGGCGGTCAAGACTGGCCCGCGCCCGCGGCAGCCGGTAACCTTCGCACCGGCGCGCCCGGAATGCGGCGCACGTCCCGTTTTCCAGGGCGGCCGGGGCGGCCGCACCCTACTCTCTTCCAGCCGAGTCTTCCGATGTCCGCACTGATCTGTGGTTCCCTTGCCTACGACACCATCATGGTGTTCCCGGACCAGTTCAAGAACCACATCCTGCCGGACAAGGTGCACATCCTGAACGTGTCGTTCCTGGTGCCGCGCATGCGCCGCGAGTTCGGCGGCTGCGCCGGCAACATCGCCTACAACCTGCACCTGCTGGGCGGCCACCCGATCCCGATGGGCACCGTGGGGCAGGATTTCGGTCCGTACCGGGAGCACTTCGAGTCGCTGGGCATCGACCTGTCGCGGGTCAAGGTGATCGACGAACTGTTCACCCCCCAGGCGTTCATCACCACCGACCACGACAACAACCAGATCACCGCGTTCCACCCGGGCGCGATGATGCGCAGCTACGAGAACCATGCCCGCGACGTGCCCGGCGTGACGCTGGGCCTGGTGGGCCCGGACGGGCGCGAGGGCATGATCCAGAACGCCGAGGAGTTCCGTGAGATGGGCGTGCCGTTCATCTTCGACCCGGGCCAGGCCATGCCGCTCTTCAACGGCGAGGAACTGCGCAACTTCATCGAACAGGCCGACTACGTGGTCGTCAACGACTACGAATCCAACCTGCTGCAGGAGCGCACCGGCTGGGGCGAGCAGGACATCGTGCAGCGGGTCAAGGCCTACATCACGACCCAGGGCCCCAAGGGGGCGCTGGTGCACACGCCGGGGAAGACCTACGACATCCCGCCCGCGCACGAGCGCCGGGTGGTCGATCCGACCGGCTGCGGCGACGCCTTCCGCGCCGGCCTGATCTTCGGCATCGAAAAGGGCTACGACTGGCTGACCATCGGCCGCATGGGCAACCTGATGGGCGCGCTGAAGGTCGAGCATCCGGGGACGCAGAACCAGCGCTTCGACTTCGACGAGTTCAACGAACAGTTCAAGCAGCAGTTCGGCTACGCCCTGTAAGCGAAACGCCGGGCGGGCGGCCAGGCCTCCAGACAGCAGTCCGGCATCCACCCGGAGGGTCCGGATGGCGGCCGCACCCGGTCCGCCCCGCGGCGCCTCCCGCCCGCACGCCCGGCTCGAAACTGGCGTAAGGTAGTCCCAGGCTGCGCGGCCGATGCCGCCGGCCGATGATGGGCAGCAACGCAGGGGAAGCATGTTCGGGCAGGCTCCGGAATCCAGCGCGCAGGAACACGTCGCCGCTGCCACGCCCGTGCTCGCACCCCGCCAGCATCTGCTGAACGCCGCCCTGGTGGCCGCCGTGGTGACGGTCGCCTGCCTGCTGGGCATCCTGACCCGCCCGGACCATCAACTGGCGGCGTTCTGGCCGGCCAATGCCCTGCTGCTGGGCCTGCTGGTGCGCCGGCCCGCGCTGGCCTCGCCGGTGGGCTGGGCGGCGGCGGCGCTGGGCTTCATTGCCGCCGACCTGCTGACCGGCAACAGCCTGCCGACCACCCTGCGACTGACCGCCGCCAACCTGGCGGGCGTGATCGGGGGCTGGCTGGCCTTCCGCCACATCCGGCGCGAGGACCGCCTGCTTCAGCGTCCCCTGTCGATGCTCTGGGTGCTGCTGGTCTCCATCGTGGCCGCCGCGGCGGCCACCCTGGTCGGCAGCGTGACGGCCCATCTGCTGGTCCACATGAACCTGGCCAAGGCCATCGGGATCTGGTTCTCCGCCGAACTGGTCAGCTACGTGGCGATTCTGCCGGTGGTCCTGCTGGCCCCTTCGCCGCGGGCGCTGGCCCGGGAGTTCCACCAGTATCTGCTGCAGGTAAAGCGCGTGCCGGGCATGTGGCTGCCGCTGGTGGGCCTGGCCATCGCCATGCTGCTGGGGGTCGTGATCGGGGGACCCGGGGCGATCGCCTTCCCGGTACCCGCGCTGCTGTGGTGTGCCCTGGCGTACCGGCTGTTCACCACCGCACTGGTCACCCTGTTGCTGTGCGTCTGGACGCTGATCGCGATCGCCAACGGCATCATCGACCTGGGACTGCAGGGCGACACCGCCCTGCCCGTCATTTCACTGCGCATCGGCATGGCGCTGCTGGTAGTGGCGCCGCTGACCGTGGCGGGCGTGAACGCGGCCCGCAACCACCTGCTGGCGGCGCTCAATCATGCCGCCGACCACGACTCGCTGACCGGTGCGCTTACGCGCAGCGCTTTCCTGCGCCGCGGGCGCCGGCTGCTGCAGGAGGTCGCGACGACCCGGGCACCGGTCGTCGCGATGATGCTGGATATCGACCATTTCAAATCGGTCAACGACCGCCATGGCCACGCCGCGGGCGATGCGGTACTGGTCGCTTTCGTGCAGCGCGTGCGGGGGCTGCTGCGCGAGCAGGACATGCTGGGCCGCCTGGGTGGCGAAGAATTCGCCGTGCTGATGCCGGCGACCGGCCTGCATGACGCGGCCGGGGTGGCCGAACGCCTGCGCTCCCAAGCGAGCCATCCGCTCGCGCTGGAAGATGGGCGCGTCCTGGACATCACGGTGAGCGTCGGCGTGACGCTGCAGGACCCCCATCAGCACGATCTTCCGCTGGAAGCCATGCTCAAGCATGCGGACGACGCGCTCTATCGCGCCAAGGCGATGGGACGCAACCGCGTGGTGATGGATCCGCGGCTGGCGGGCTGAACCCCGGCCGCAGCGGCGCCCGCGGCCGGCATCAATCCCAGCCAGGCATCTGGTTGCCGTCCAGGCCGCCGGTCTCGAACACCGCCGTGCGCGTACCGCCGGCCTGCACCGGGAACTCGATCGAAACGACCTTCGTCTTGCGCAGCAGACGCCACAGGGCCTTGTTGTCGTCGATGAACATCGCGGTGGCCTCGTCGGTGTCGGGGCGGTGCGCCGCCATGCGCCGGGGGGCGCCGCCATCGGCGACGACCGTGACGCTGCAGCGCTTGTAACAGGCCCTGGCGAAATCGCTGGCCTGCAGGACCAGATAGCTGCTGCGCTTCCACTCGGGATGGTCGCGGAACACCAGTTGCACCGGCTTGGCGCCACTGCCATCCACGTCCACCGGTTCCTGGCTGAGGATCGACCCCGAACGCTGGGTGCCGCCCTTGACCGCGACCTGTGCGTAATCCCACAGCGCCTCCATGCGGCGCTGCTCGCGTGCGGCCACGGCCTTGGCCTTCACCGCCTCCAGGCCCGGCTCGATCCGCGCGGCGGCGCTGCTCTGCGGATACTGCGACACGAGCGCCACGCCATGGATGCGGGCCATGTCCCAATCGTTGGAGGCGACGGCACTGTCGTACTTCTTCGCCAGCGCATCGGCTTCCTGTTCGACCACGGCGGCCTGTGCGGCCGCGGCGGCCTGGCGTTCGGCCTCGCGGTCGCCACAGGCGGACAGCGCCATCGCCGTGGCGGCGACCAGCAGGGTCTGCCGCAGCAGCGGATGCTTCATCAGGGCCGGTTCCAGCAGGTGTTTAATCGGGGCTCGCTTCATCGGGGCACTCCTCGCTTGATCAACAGGGCGACCGCGGCCGCCACGTCGTCGGGTCGTTCGATGATGGACATGTGTCCGCATCCATCCAGTGAAACCTGCAGCGCCTGCGGCATCTTCTCCGCGTACATCGCCATGGCGCTGTAGTCGATCACGCGGTCCTGGCGGCACCACAGCAGCAGCGCAGGCTGCCGGATCGCCGCCGCCGCCTGGCCGGGCAGGAAGCGTTCCTCACTGCGGCCGATGCGGTCCAGCACCTGCTGCTCGAACGGCGCCTGGCCGGTGCGCCACGCGATCACCGCGCGCGAGGCCGGCCACGGAATGGCCGGCTGCGCCGCCTTGTCGTGGAAGACGGTGTCCAGGTAGCGCTGCAGCGACGCCGCATCGCTGACCGCGAAGGGATTCCTGCCGGCCAGCACCTGGGCACCGAACACGTTGTCGCGGAAGCGCACGCCGGCGGCATCGATCAGGCCGACGCGCGCGACCAGGTCAGGATGGTCCGCGGCGGTGATCGCCACGATGCCGCCGCCCATCGAGTGCCCGAGCAGCACGACCGGGCTGCCCTCGCGGCGGACGGCCTGCAGGAACTTCGCCAGCCGCCCCGCCTGCGCATCGAAGCCATAGTCGGCCCCGTCGATGCGCTGGCTTTCGCCCCACCCCGGCAGATCGGGGATGACCAGACGGAAGTGGCCGCCCAGCCGTTCGGCCAGCGGATACCAGTTTTCCTTGCTGCCGGTGAAGCCGTGCACCATCACCACCGTGGGTGCATCGGCCTGCTTCGCCTCGCGTTCGTCGTAGGCCCAGCGGTGGTCGTCGACCGTCACCCGCTTCTCCGACAGGCCGATCCACCATCCCTGCACCGCGAACGATGCACGCACCGGCGCCATCGGGTCGCGCCAAAGCGCGACCGCCAGCGCACAGACAAGAACGGCCGCCCCCAGGGCGACCGTCTTCCTGCGGGTGAACCAGCGCGGCATGGCTTACTTCGCCGCCGGCGCCGACTTGGCCAGCAAGGCCTCCACCGAGGCCGTGGTGATCGGGTGGTAGCCCGGGCGCGCACGCGCGAAGGATTCCTGCGCGAACGCCAGGCCCTCCGGCGTCTTCACCAGTTCCTCGTAGATCGGCATGATCAGCTTGCGGCGACCGACGCGCTCGATGAACGCCGCGATCGCCGGCCGTGCCTCCACGTAACCGCTGCGCACCGTGAGCGGGTACCAGCGCATCGCGATCTCGCCATTGGCGGTGCCGGTGAACTGGTAGGCCTTGTCCAGCTGCGCCAGCTGCTCGACGGTCAGCGTGTCGCCCATGCCTTCCAGGAAGTGCACCCACTGCTGGGTCACCCACTCGCTGGTGACCTGCGGGTTGGGCAACTGGCCGCTGCCCAGCCAGGCGATGCGTGCGGTGTCGGTGCTGGAGAAGCCACGCGACTGCACCTGCGGCGCGCCGGCCGGAATGCCCGGACCGTACACCCAGGCCTGGATCTCGGCCTCGGTGACCAGGTCGGGATGCTTGTCGAACAGGTTCTTCTTCGCGTAGTCGAGGAAGGTTTCGGTGGTGATGCTCTGGAAGGCGAAGTGGTCGAAGTAGCCACGCAGGAAGGCGTCGAATTCCTGCCGACCGAAGCGCTCTTCCAGGAACTGCAGGAACCAGGCGCCCTTGTCGTAGGACACGGCGCTGAGCGCGTCGTCGGCATCCAGCTTCGTGCCCGGCTTCACCGCCAGCGCCTGGGTGGCCTCCGGCATCGTGCCGATCTCCTTCTTCAGGCCGTTGCGCGCGATCGCGTATTCCATGCTGGCCTGTTCCTTGCCATACAGGGATTCGACGATGCGGTTCTCCACGTAGCTGGTGAAGCCCTCGTTCAACCAGCCGTGCTTGGCGCTGGAGAAGGTCACCAGGTTGCCCGACCAGCTGTGCGCGAGTTCATGCGCGATCAGCGACACCAACGACTTGTCGCCGACGATCACGGTGGGCGTGATGAAGCTCAGGCGCGGGTTCTCCATGCCGCCGAACGGGAACGACGGCGGCAGCACCAGCATGTCGTAGCGATCCCAGCGGTAGGGACCGTACAGCTGCTCGGTGGTGGCGATCATCTTCTCGGTGTCTTCGAACTCCTTCGTGGCCTTGTCGACCATCGCCGGCTCGGCCCACACGCCGCTGCGCGCGGAGATCGGCTTGAACACCAGGTCGCCGGCGGCGATCGCCATCAGGTATGACGGGATCTTCTGCGGCATCTTGAAGGTGTAGTCGCCATCGCGCGCGGCGGCCGGGTCGTTGTCGGCGCTCATCAGCACCATCACGTCCGGACGCGAGGTCACGTGCGCGCTGTAGGTGTAGCGCACCTGCGGCGTGTCCTGCAGCGGCACCCAGCTGCGCGCGTGGATCTGCTGCGACTGGCTGAACATGAAGGGCAGCTGCTTGCCTTCGGTCATTTCCGGCGTCAGCCACTGCAGGCCCGAGGCCTCCGGCGAGCTCTTGTAGGTCACCCTGACCTTGGCGTTGCGCGCCGGGGTCTGGATGGTCAGCTTGCTGCCCAGCACCGGATCCTTGGCGGCCAGCGCATACTGCAGCGGCGCCCACGCGTTGTTCGCCTCGCCCTCGACCTTCTCGATGGTCAGGTCGCGCGTATCCAGCACCAGCTGGGTGGCGGCGGCATCTTTCCACTGCAGCGCATAGGTCGCACTGCCACCGATGGTCTTCGCGTCGAAATCGACCGCGATGTCCAGCGCCAGATCGTCGATGACGACCTTCTGCGGCTCGGCGTAGGAGTGCTCGTCGTGGTCGACGGGCGCTGCGGCGGCGGGTTTGGGCGTGGCGGCCACGGGGGCGGGTTCGGGTTCCTTGGAACAACCGGCCGCCAGCACGGCGGCGCAGGACAACAGCAAAGCCAGTGAACGCATCAGGGGACTTCCAGCGATACGGGGGAAGCTCCCAGTTTACCGCGCCCGGCGGGGGCCGGTTTCCCGGCCCCACCGCTGCACTGCAGGAGCTCGCCGCGCGCAGGAGCATCGCGCCCATGGGGCGCTCCTACGGGCGCGGGGCCTTTTTCAGACCTTGTAGCCGGTGTGGATGGCCACGATGCCGGCCGACAGGTTCCTGTAGCTGGTACGGGCGAAGCCGGCCTCGTCCATCATGCCCTTCAGCGCTTCCTGCGGCGGGTGCTTGCGGATGCTCTCGGCGAGGTACTGGTAGCTGCCGGCATCCTGCGCGAACAGCTGCCCCAGCTTCGGCAGCACCTTGAACGAATGGAAGTCGTAGACCGGCTTGAACCAGTCCACGGTCACTTCGGAAAACTCCAGCACGCGCGCCTGTCCGCCCACCTTCAGCACGCGGTGCATCTCGCGCAGGCCGGCTTCCTTGTCGGTGACGTTGCGCAGGCCGAAGGCGATGGTCACCAGGTCGAAGCTGGCGTCGGGGAACGGCAGCGCCTCGGCGTTGCACTGCACGTATTCCAGCCCGGCAACCATGCCGCGGTCGGTCATGCGGTCGCGGCCCACGGTCAGCATGCCGGCGTTGATGTCGCCCAGCACGATCTCACCGGTGTCGCCCACGCGATCCTTCAGCAGCGCCGCGATGTCGCCGGTGCCGCCGGCCAGGTCCAGCACGCGGTCGCCCCGCTTCACCTGGCAGGTGCCGACGAAGTAGCGCTTCCAGACCCGATGGATGCCCAGGCTCATCAGGTCGTTCATCAGGTCGTACTTGCCGGCCACCGAGGTGAACACCTCGCCCACCAGCTTCTGCTTGTCCTTGGCCGCCACGTCGCGGAAGCCGAAGTGGGTGGTGCCGGTCTTGTAGGGGGATTCGCTCATGGCCCGATTATCGCATCCCCGGCCGCGCGGGTCGTGCACGGGCTTCACGCCGCCCGGACGACGCGGCTAGCGCACGTCGCACAATGCCAGCAGGCGCGACAGCCCCCGCTTGCCCGCGCAGCGGCCGCGTGCCACCTGCAGGCGCGGCACCGCGGTGGCCGGCGTGGCCGCGGCGGGCGGCCGTGACGCGGCGGTGACCGGGGACGGCTTCACCAGCACCTGCGAAGGCGAACTCATCGACCGGGGACGCGGCCCCACCCGCACCACGAACCCGTCGGCCGTGGCCGACACCACCTGCACCCAGTGCGCGTCGTCCGGGGTGCCCCAGGCCTCGCCCACCTTCAGCATGGAACCTTCGTTGCCGGATATGTCGGCGACCGGCACGTCCGTGTCCACGCTGTAGGCGATCCCGTAATTCTCCAGCCTGTGGATGATCACCGCATCGCCGGCCAGCCGGGCCTCGTAGGTGCCGGTGCGGCGGCGGGCCTCGAGCGTGTAGATCACGGTCCTGTACGGGTCGGGCTGTGCCGGCATCGCCAACACCACCAGCTGCACATGCGGGGAACCGGCCACGCTGCCCGCATCCAGCGTCACCAGCATGCTGTCCTGGTTGCCTGCCGGCACGGTCAGCTTGCGCGCGGCATCCACCCAGCCCAGCCGGTCGCGCTGGTACATGTTGAGGTGCTTGGGCAACGTGCCGTAGGTGGCATCGGTGGCGGCGTAACGCCACGCGTCGCTCAGCAGGTCCCACGGGTTGTCGTAGGTATCGCTGTCGCCATCCGCATTGTCCGAATGCGGCAGGCCGTAGCCATGCCCCATCTCGTGCGCCAGCGGCGACAGGTTGTTGAACGACCACGGCGGATTCCAGGTCACCCGCGTGCACACGTAAGTGCCATCCAGCGTCGTACAGGCGCCACCGCCCCACGCATACCCGTCCAGCTCGCCGTTGAACATCAGGTTGACGCCCTGCACGCCCGAGAAATCCACCTCGGCATCGGCCGCCGCGGCGCAGTCGGCGAACAGGCGCGACAGTTCGGCCTTGTTCTTGCCGTTCACCACCTTCAGGTACTCCGCGCGCGGTGACGGCAGGCTGTACCAGCCGTGCGCGGCGCTGCCGGCCAGGTTCACCTTGCCGTAGGACACCTGGGACCAGTAGTGCCCCAGCTGCCCCGGGGCATTGCCGTATTGCGCCTGGAAGTAATCGCGCGGTTTCTGCTCGGTGGCGATGTCGCTGAACTTGCACATCAGCGTGATCCAGCGCGTACTGCCCAGCACGGGGGCCGCTGCCATGATGCGGCCGTCGGCACCGGCGACCGGCGCTTCCATGGCAAGCCGGTCGGCCGGCACGATGGCCGTGACCGCCGGCGCGGACGACATGACGCGCCCGGGCGACGACAGGGACACGGCGACACGACGGTTGGCCAACACATACAGATCGCCGGCGGCGCGGCGCGCCTGCGTGGCATCCAGTTCATGCCGCTGGCGCGGCCCCTGGTCCAGGAACACCCGCAGTTGCGGTGCAGCGCGCGACGTACCCGGCAACGCGCGCGACGGATCGCCCCACTGCAGTTGCAAGGTTCCCTGCACCACCGTCTCCGTCTGCGCGAGCGCAGGCGTTCCGTTCAATCCCCCTGCCACTGCCAGCGCAAGCCATGCCATCCATGATCGAAGACGTGCATGCCCCGCGCGGATCGATCGTTGTTGCTGCACGTACGACTCCACGCCTGTGAGGCGTGCACCGACATGGCAACGCCTTCAGGGGGTGTCGGCCGCCATGCCCATGGCTTGAGTCGTTTGATCCGTGGTGGCCGCACCGGCGCGCAGGACTGCGATGGGGTTCCCGTTTCCGTCGCGCGCGGCGGCTTCAGCGCAGGATGCAGCTCGCGATCCAGGCCCGCAGCCCGCGCGCCTGCCGGCACCGGTCTGCGGCCGGCGCAGGTGCCGGTGCCGCCATCGGACGCACCCCGGCGACCGCGGACGCCGCGGCGGTGCCAGGCTTCACCCGGGGTGGTAGCGGGCTGCTCATCACCCGGGGCGGCACGCCCGGGCCCACCGTCAGACGGAATCCGGTGGCGGTGGCCGCCTCCACCCGGATCGCATGCGATCCGTCCGGCGTGACCCAGCGCTCTCCCACCTTGAACATCGATCCCTCGTTGTTCGACGTGTTCGCCGCCGGCGTATCCGCATCGATGCTGTAGGCGGTACCCGAGCGTTCCAGCTTGTGCAGGATCACCGCCGTGCCGGCGAGTGCGCCTTCATACGCCCCTTCGGGCTTGCGCGCTTCCAGCGTGTACACCACCGTGGCGTACGGATCCGGCTGCGGCGACAGCGACAGCACCAGCATCTGCGTGTTGACCGAGCCGGACAGGTGCGCGAAATCCAGATCCACCTGGCGGGTAACCGTATTGCCGTACGGGATGACCAACTGGCGCGCCGCATTCACCCAGCTCAGGCGATGGCGCTGGAAGATGTTGATGTGCTTGGGCCGCGTGCCATAGGTGGTATCGCGCACGGCGTTGCTCCAGCCATCGCTCATCACGTCCCAGGGATTGTCGTAGGTGTCGTCGTCGCCGTCGGAATTGTCCGAGTGCGGAAGCCCGTAGCCGTGCCCCATCTCGTGCGCGAGCGGCGCCAGGTTGTTGAAGGACCACGGCGGGTTCCAGGTGACCCGCGTGCAGAAGCTGGTCCTGCCCTCCAGCGGCGCGCAGCTGCCGCCGCCCCAGGCAAATCCATCCAGGTCGCCGTTGAACATCATGTTGACGCCCTGCACGCTGGCGAAGTCGACGGTCGCGTCCGCCGCCGCACCGCAATCGGCGAACAGCTTCCTCAGGTCCGCCTTGTCCTTGCCGTTCTCCTGGGTGACGTAGTAGCTGCGCGGTTGCGGCAGCGTGAACCAGCCGTGGGCACTGCTGCCCGACAGGTCGATCTTGCCGTACGACACTTCACGCCAGTAGTGCCCCAGCTGGCCGACCGCCTCGCCGTACTGGGATTGGAAGAACGCCAGCGCCTTCTGTTCCGTGGCGATGTCGCCGAACTTGCACATCAGCGTCACCCAGCGGGTGTTGCCACTGACAGGTGCCGAGGCCATCACGCGACCGCTGGCCGCCATCGCCGGCGCACCCTGCGTGACGCGATCGGCCGGCACGATCGCGATGATCGCCGGCGCGGCCGACATCACCCGGCCCGGCGCATCGAACGCGACCGCCACGCGCCGGTTGGCCAGCGCATACAGGTCACCTGCCGCCAACCGTGCCTGTGCAGGATCCAGCGCGATGCGGCTGCCATCCTCCTTCACCAGATGCGCGTTGAAGCGCGGCGGCACACGTGGCTGGCCCGGCGGCACGCGCTGGGGATCACCCCATTCGAGCTGCAGCAGGCCCTGCTCGATGGTCTGCGCGTGCGCGTCGCCCGCGCCCGCGGCGCCGCAGATCGCCCACGCGACGACCGCCAGCACACGCCCCGCTGCCGTGCTCCTCTCCATCCTCATTTCCCCAACATCCTTGGAATACCTGCGCGCATGGCGCGCCCGACCGTGTCGTTGTAGTGGTTGCGCGCGCGCCGTGCCGTGAGTGGCATCACATTCGAGCCTGTGTGATGCTGGATTCCTCGAGCGGTATCACGCCGCGCCTCCTCGACCGACCCCATGAGCGACCGCCCCGACTACCGTGCCCTGCTGGAAACCGCCATCGCCGAAGCCCGCCAAGGCCTGGCCGAAGGCGGCATCCCCATCGGCGCGGCGCTGTACCACAACGACGGACGGCTGCTTGGCTGCGGCCACAACCGCCGCGTGCAGGAAGGCGATCCTTCCGTGCATGGCGAAACGGATGCGTTCCGCAAGGCCGGCCGCCAGCGTCGCTATCGCGACACCATCATGGTCACCACGCTGGCCCCGTGCTGGTACTGCAGTGGGCTGGTACGCCAGTTCAACATCGGCACCGTGGTGGTGGGCGAATCGGTGACGTTCCGGGGCGGTATAGACTGGCTGCGCGAGTCCGGCGTCAACGTCATCGACCTGCAGAGCCAGGAATGCATCACGATGCTCGGCGACTACATCCGCGCCAATCCCGAGGTGTGGAACGAGGATATCGGCGAGGAGTGATGCCGCGGCCGGCTTCAAGCCTTGCGCACGAACTCCGACTTGAGCTTCATCGCGCCGATCCCATCAATCCTGCAATCGATGTCATGGTCGCCATCGACCAGGCGGATGTTCTTGACCTTGGTGCCGACCTTCACCACCAGTGACGAACCCTTGACCTTCAGGTCCTTGATGACGGTGACCGTGTCGCCGTCCTGCAGCAGGTTGCCGTTCGCATCCTTGATGACGCGCTCATCGTCGCCGGCTACCGGCGACCCGGCCGACCACTCGTGGCCGCACTCGGGGCAGACCAGCTGCGCGCCATCCTCGTAGGTGTAGGCGGAGGCGCATTGCGGGCAGGCTGGTAGGGTGTTCATGGACGGTTGCTTGGATGGGACCAGCTGCGATTGTAACCGGCAGTGCCTGGGGAGCCCGTTGCGCATGGCACACGGAGGATCTTGCGTTCGCACAGGAATTCCGGAACCACCCGCCTCCGTTACGCAGTCGCTGTTCTTCAAAGGGCCGATCCGGATTGAGAGAAAATTCTCCATGCTCGCGTGGTGCGCCACGCAACGCGACGTATCACATCAGTACCCGATGGCTTGATATTCCACCGCAAGGCTCTTAGCGTCGAACCTCATACCACCGGCGCAGGATGCTCCGATGACACGAACGACCCTCTTCTCTTGGCCTGCATGGACCATCCTGTTTTTCGCCCTCACGTCAGCAGGATGTCAATCCGCCAAATACCGCGCTGCCTCAGAGCCCTACAAAATGAAGCCTCCGCAAGCAGAAGAAACCTACACCCAGACCATAGCCGACTGGCCGTTGCGGTTCCGAGCACACTATTTTGATACGGCGTGCTACAGCACTTATGGGTGCACTGTGCGATATGGCAATTACTTCAAAGAAGATCCCGGCGATGAGCTGCGGCGCGCTTCTGCGTCCGTGGCAGCGTATCCGGACGTACTGGGAGCTAGCTGGGGCCCCAACCGCAACTTCCCGCCCCCGCCATCGTCATCTGGCGCTCCAGCGACGGCACCCCGCATCGCGCAGAGATCGACATGGATGCGATCTTCAAGGATCGGCTGATTCGTCACAACCTTGCGCGCGAAGAATTGACGGAGAACCAGGGATCTCTTCCCGGCATCATCCTGGAAGTCAACGATCGCACGATCAATGTCTATATGAAGGCCACTCTTTGGACCAAGGAAGAGCAAATACCCGGAAATCGTCACAGCCATTCTCGCAGCGACCTGATCAAGGTCTTCAGCCAATCCTATTGAGCAAGGAACGCCGACATGGGCAGCACGCACCAGAATCCGGACAAGGTGGACGCCGACCTGCTGACCGCGGGCGGGTGGCAGAACTTCAGCGGTGTGGAAGAAGCACTTTCACTGCGACGTGATGTGCCTCGTAACGCGACACATCACATTAGTGCCCGACAGCTTGATATTCCACTCCAAGGCTCTTAGCGTCGAGCCTCATACCACCGGTGCAGGATGCTCCGATGACACGAACGATCCTCTTCTCCTGGTCCGCCTGGTCCGCCTGGTCCGCCTGGACCGTTCTGCTTTTCGTCCTCACGTCAGCAGGATGTCAATCCGCCAAATACCGCGCCGCCTCGGAGCCCTACGAAATGAAGCCTCCGCAAGAAGAAGAAACCTACACCCAGACCACGGCCGACTGGCCGTTGCGATTCGGCGGACATTATTTCGCCGCCTATTGCTACAGCACCTATGGCTGCAAGGTTAAGTACGGCAACTACTACATGGACGATCCCGAGGACAAGCTGCAACTGTCTTCCGCCTCCATCGCTCATATCTACCCCAACAACTTCCGAGCAGGCTGGGGGCCCATTCGCAACTTCCCACCGCCGGCCATCGTCACCTGGCGCTCCAGCGACGGCACCCTACATCGTGCCGAGATCGACATGGACGCGATCTTCAAGGACCGACTGATCCATCACAACCTGAAACGCGAAGAAGTTCTTGAGGATAGTCACATTTCCGATCCCGGCATCATCCTGGAAGTCAACGATCGCACGATCAATGTCTACATGCGCACGCGAATCCCGACTAAGGAATTACAAAGACCCGAAAGCATCTACAGCGACTTCCGCAACGACCTGATCAAGGTCTTCAGCCAAACCTATTGAGCAAGGAACGCCAACATGGGCAGCACGCGTCAGAATCCGGACAAGGTGGATACAGATCTGCTGACCGCAGGCGGATGGCAGAGCTTCAGCGACGTGGAAGTCGAGTCCGCGGGATTTCGTATCCCGTTGCTGCTTCGTTCCAGCAATCCCCATGAGCGGCTTTACGTCGCCGCGCAGGATGGTACGGGAAACAACCTCTTCAAGGACGCCCCCGAGCACCAGAGCATCGTCGCGAAGGTGCATACACAGATCGATGAGTTGAATCGACAAGGCAGAGGAAACATCGCCAGCGGCTACGTAGAGGGCATCTATACGCAAGACAACCGCCTTGCCGCCCTCATCGACGGCATCAATGGCTACACCTTCGAGCGACGAGTGGAAACGGCCTACCACCAATTCTGTGAGCAAGCCAAGAACTGGATGGATGAAGACCCAGACTCACAGATCCGCGTGGTGGGCATCGGTTTCAGCCGTGGCTCGGAACAAACCGCAGCCCTGCTGCGAATGATCCATGACCGCGGCATTCAGAATCCGGAAGGTGCCAAGATCGTCTTCGACAGTGAACGCCTCATCACCCACGCCGAGTACACCCGCCCGCCCCTCGTCCCACCCGGCCGCACCCTGCAGGCCGCCGTGATGATCGACCCGGTGGATACCGGCATCAGGGAACACGACCGCCGCCTGCCTTCCTCGGTGGTGTCCGTGTTCCAGATCACCGCCACCGAGGAACGCCGCGACCTGTTCAAGGCCAGCCTGCACATCCCCTACGGCCTCAGCGAGGACGGCCGCGCCTACAACGCGCGCATCAATGCCGCGCACAGCAATGCCGGCGACACCTATACCCTCAACGGCGTGGGCACGCTCAGCCATAACATGGTCGCTCACTACCTGAACGCGCTGACCGATGGCCCCGCCTACATCCAGGCGCGCGCCCTGCCGGAAGACCCCGATGCCTATCGCGTCCACCGCTCGGACCAGCACGCGTTTTTCTACACCACCCGCGGCTACGACAGGGACGGCGTACGCGACCACGCTGCCGAGTTGGGCGCGGCGCAGGTTTGTCGCCGTGATGCGGAACTCCGTTGCGACAGCAAGGACCCCATGGATCCGGCACTGGAGGCGCTGATCGAACGGCGCACCCTCCCCGTGCGATTGCTGCCGCCACGATCTGAAGTGCCCGGGCAAGAGACGGAACGGCTCCCACCTCAGGACACCCGCAGCGAATTGGACAAGTTGGTCGACCAGTTGTACGACGCTTCCCGCAACGGCAACGACCAGGCATGGACGCAGGCCCTGCAATCGGCTTCACGGCAGTTCATGGCCTCGCCGACCGGACAGGACTGGCTACGCGACGTGCAGGCCTACGACCGGGAACAGCAGCACCAGCAGGAACTGCGGCAGGCGCAGGAAGCGCAGCAGCAGTCGCTGCAGCGTGAAGCTCCCGTCCGCAGCATGTCGATGTGATCGTCAATAGCGGCACAGGACGCATTGAGGCGAAGGGGACGGAAGGCAGCATGAGCGGAAACCATATAGAAGAAGCCCAGCAGGCGCTGTTGAAACTGGCGCATGTCGCCAGCCAGATCGAAGGACGCTGCATCGATGCGACGCAGAAGCTCGACGCAAGCGCCCGGTCAATGCTGGAGGGCGCGCAACGGCTGGGCGATGGGGTCAATCACTTCAACCTGCAGGCAATGACCGCAATCCGCCAAGGCACGCAGGCAGCCGTGACGGAGAGTGCAGGGACGGCGCTGACCGAGATGAACCGTGAGCTGGAGAAATACGCCAGCCTGGCCAGAGCGGCGGCCAGCGCGTTGGGCGAACAGAGCCAGGCGCTGAGCCTTGCCCAGCGCACCCTGGTGTGGAAGGGCCTGCTCACCCTCGCTGCGGGCTCTCTGCTGATCGCCGGCGGTAGCGCATACGTGGCTCGAAAGAGCATGCAAGAGATCCGGCAGGCCGAATTCAGCCAGGCGATCCTTCGAGCCACGCAGTCGGGGGCGCTTGCCACTTGCGGAAAACAGGAGGACCTGTGCGTCAAGATGGGGCCGAAGCCACGGCGGGCGGGCCAGCACGGCGAGTACGTCATGGTGGAACCCTGACGGCGCGGATCAAGAGCATCGCCCGCGCGGCGAGCGGGATACCGTACCGCGATCCTGCGCATAGCCGCGGGCGTTGAGCCGGCAGGAAGATCGACGGTTGCCATGGGATGAGCGCATGTCCCGGAGAACGATTGCCCAGGGATGCCCTGGCCATCGCGAGCGAATGACCTTCTGGAGATGATCCCCGGAAACGGAGAACCCGCCTTGCGGCGGGTTCCACGGGTTACAGGATGTAGCGGCTGAGGTCGGGATCCTGCACCAGTTCGCCCAGGTGCGCGTCGACGTAGGCACGGTCGATGCTGAGGCGCTGGCCGTCGCGGTCCGGGGCTTCGTAGCTCAATGTGTCGAGCAGACGTTCGAGTACCGTGTGCAGGCGGCGGGCACCGATGTTCTCCTGGCGCTCGTTGACCTGGGCGGCGATCTCGGCGAGGCGTTCGACCGCGTCGGCGGTGAATGCCAGCTCCACGCCCTCGGTCTTCATCAGGGCCTCGTACTGCTTGACCAGTGCGGCACGCGGCTCGGTGAGGATGCGGATGAAATCCTGCTTGCTGAGCGCCGACAGTTCCACGCGGATCGGGAAGCGACCCTGCAGTTCCGGAATCAGGTCGCTGGGCTTGGCCAGGTGGAACGCGCCGGAAGCGATGAACAGGATATGGTCGGTTTTCACCGTGCCGTACTTGGTGGACACGTTGCTGCCTTCGACCAGCGGCAGCAGGTCGCGCTGCACGCCTTCGCGCGAGACATCACCGCCACCGACGTTGTCGCCACGCTTGGCGACCTTGTCGATCTCGTCGATGAAGACGATGCCGTGCTGTTCGCAGGCTTCGATGGCGGCCGTGCGGATGTCGTCCTCGTTGACCAGCTTGCCGGCTTCTTCTTCGATCAGCTGCGGACGCGCGGCCTTGATGGTCACGGTGCGCTTGTGGGTCTTGCCGCCGCCCAGGTTGGAGAACATCTGCCGCAGCTGCTGGCCCATCTCTTCCATGCCGGGCGGCGTCATGATGTCCACGCCGACATTGGCGGCCAGTTCGAGCTCGATCTCGCGCTCGTCCAGCTCGCCCTTGCGCAGCTGGCGGCGCAACTTCTGCCGCGTCTCGGATTCCTGCGACGAGGGGTCGGCGCCGATGTCGACGCTGGTCGTCGCGCTGCCGAAGCCGAAACCGCCACCCGATGCCTCGCGGCGCGGAAGCAGCGCATCCAGGATGCGGTCTTCGGCGCGCTCTTCCGCCTGCGTGCGCACGCGCACCTTGGCCTGTTCGCGATACATCTTGACGGCCGTGTCGGCGAGGTCGCGGACGATCTGCTCGACGTCCTTGCCGACATAACCGACCTCGGTGAAGCGCGTGGCTTCGACCTTCACGAACGGCGCGTTGGCCAGGGTGGCCAGGCGGCGCGCGATCTCGGTCTTGCCCACGCCGGTGGGGCCGATCAGCAGGATGTTCTTCGGCATGACTTCATTGCGCAGGTCTTCGTCCAGCTGCATGCGGCGCCAGCGGTTGCGCAGCGCGATGGCGACCGCGCGCTTGGCGGCCTGCTGGCCGACGATGTGGCGATCGAGTTCCTGCACGATCTCGCGCGGGGTCATGGTGGTGGATCCGGGATTGGTCATGGGGGATTCGGGATTGGTAGGAGCGGAATAAGGATGCTGGGAGGCCTCAGCCTGACGTTCGCATTCGCGAATCACCCATCACAGTTCTTCAACCACCACGTTGCGGTTGGTGTAGATGCATATGTCGCCAGCGATGTTCAGCGCTTCGACGGCGATGGACTTCGCATCCATCGCGGTGTGCGCCAGCAACGCGCGCGCGGCGGACAGCGCGTAGGAACCGCCGGAGCCGATGGCGATGATGCCGTCCTCGGGCTCGATGACGTCGCCGGTGCCGCTGATGATCAGCGAGGTTTCCCGGTCGGCCACCGCCAGCAGTGCCTCCAGCTTGCCCAGCCGGCGCTCGGTGCGCCAATCCTTGGCCAGCTCCACGGCGGCGCGCTGCAGCTGGCCGTGCTTTTCGAGCTTGGCTTCGAACAGTTCGAACAGGGTGAACGCATCGGCCGCCGCGCCCGCGAATCCCGCCAGCACCTGGCCATCGCGGCCGAGCCGGCGCACCTTGCGGGCGTTGCCCTTCATAACGGTATGGCCCAGCGTCACCTGGCCATCGCCGGCCACGGCGACATGGCCGTCGCGGCGCACGGAAATGATGGTGGTGGCGTGGAAAACGTTGGGATTCTGGCTGGGGTCCATGGGGCCTCCGGGGTGTTCCTCCAGAGGTGGGGACGCCGATCCCCGGTTCAAGCATGACTTTCGGCTTGACGGGTTCCCGGTAGGAGCGACGTGAGTCGCGACCGCGCGGCCAGGTGCGCGCAAAAAGCAGGTCGTTCCACTTCCGGGCGCGCTGCGGCGCGTTCACCCCATTGCGGGTTGACCGGCTATCGGGGTGCGGTCGCGACGCACGTCGCTCCTGCCGGGCGGGTCAGCGCTTGCGCTTCGCCCGCGGATGCGCCGCGTCGTAGACCTTGGCCAGGTGCTGGAAATCCAGATGGGTGTAGATCTGGGTGGTGGCGATGTCGGCATGGCCCAGCAGTTCCTGCACCCCGCGCAGGTCGCCGGACGATTCCAGGATATGGCTGGCGAAACTGTGCCGCAGCATGTGCGGGTGCACATGCTTGAACAGCCCCTGCCGCTGCGCCAGCTGCTTCAGCCGTATCTGCACGGCGCGCTGCGATAACGCCCTTTCGCCGCGGCCCGGGAACACGAAGGCCTCGTTGCCGGCCGGGCGTTCCTGCCGCCAGGCCTGCAAGGCATTGCGCGCATGCGATCCCACCGGCACCTTGCGCTCCTTGTTGCCCTTGCCCAGCACGGTGACGAAGCTGCTGGCCAGGTCCAGGTCCCGCCAGCGCAGCGCGCACAATTCGCTGAGGCGGAGACCGGAGGAATAGAACAGCTCCAAGAGTGCGCGGTCGCGCAGGCCCAGCGGGGCGTCGGTCGGTACTTCGACCAGCCTGACCGCCTCGTCGGCATCCAGCACCTGCGGCAACTTGCGCGGCGCCTTGGGCGCACGCAGCACGGCGGCAGGGCTGGCGGTGATCCGGCCGTGCTTGAGCAGCCACTGGTAGAAACTGCGGCAGGCGGACAGCCGCCGCTGCAGGCTCTTCGGGGACAGGCCGCGGCGATGTTCGCTGGCGACGAAGCTGCGCAGCTGTTCGGCCTGCACGTCGGCCAGGTCGGCGATCTCCTGCGCCTGCGCCCACGCCGACAGCGCGCTCAGGTCGCGGCGGTACGCATCCAGCGTATGCGCCGACACACGGCGCTCCACTTCGAGATAGGCGAGGAAATCATCGACGGCCTGCATGCGGGCAATCCGTCATCGCGGCCGGCAGGCCGTCAGGCATCGAACCGCTTCAATGCGGTCACCAGTGCATCGCCCATCATGCGCAGGAACAGCGTGCCCATGCCGGGATAGAAACGGTTGCCGTCGCGGCTGCCCACGGCCACCAGGCCCACGCCGGGCAACGGCAACAAGGCGGTGGAGGCGATTTCGTCGGCGCGCGCGCCGTAGAGCAGCGCGTTCTTCTCCGGCTGCAGGCGGCCGCAGATCGGTTCGCCATCGCGCAGGCAATCGCGGAACGGGGCCAGGTGCGGGCTGTCCGGCGCGACGTACTGCATCCACTCGCCTTCTTCCAGGCCCTGCACCGGCGCCAGCATCACGATGCTGACGCGGTCGCCGTTGAAATCCTCGGCCAGCGAGGCCGCCATCGCGCGCAGCGTGTCGGCCGCGCTGTCCTGCTTCATCAGCGCCAGCGCCAGCTGGTGCGTGCGCACGGCCAGGCGTTCGTTCTCCTGCGCATTGGCGAACAGGTCGTTGAGGCGCTTGGACAGTTCGCGATTCTTGTCCCGCAGGACGTCCAGCTGGTAACTGGCCAGCGAGGCGGTGGGGCCCTCCTCGCGCGGCACCACCAGGCTCAGCGCCAGGTCGGGGAACTGCTTCAGGAACGTGGGATGGCGACGCAGCCAGGCCGCGATCTCGTGGGCACCCGTTTTTTCCAGTGTCTCGCTCATGCGTTCCATTCCCCTTCGAATACGAATGCCGCCGGTCCGGCCATGATGACCTGCGCGCGGTCATCCGGCCAGCGGACCTGCAGGTCGCCCCCCGGCAGCGAAACGACGACCTCGCGGTCGATGCGCCCGCGCCGGATCAGCACCGCGGCCGCCGCGCACGCACCGCTGCCGCAGGCCAGTGTTTCGCCAACCCCGCGCTCGAACACGCGCAGGCGTACATGCCCGCGCGACAGCACCTCGGCGAAGCCGATGTTGGCCGACTGCGGGAAGTGCGGCGACTGCTGCAGCAGCGTGCCGTAATGGGCGACAGGTGCATTGGCCACCGACGGCATCTCGATCACCGCATGCGGATTGCGCATCGACACGGCACCGAAGCGCAGCCGCACGCCTTCGTCCACATCGGCCTCGTATTCGTCCTGTGCATGGGCGAAGCCCTGCAGCGGGATGTTCGCCGGCGCGAACTCCGGCACGCCCATCGCGATCGCATAGCGGTCCTCGCCGAGGCGCTCGACATCATGCGTCGCCAGCGGGCTGTCGACCCGGAATGCATCGCCCGTGGCCGCGCCGTCGCGCACCAGCCAGGCGGCCACGCAGCGGGCACCATTGCCACATTGCTGCGAGGGCGATCCGTCGGAATTCCAGATGCGGTAGGCCGCCACCGATCCCGCCTCGCGCGGCAGCTCGATCGTCAGGATCTGGTCGCAGCCCACGCCGAAATGACGGTCGGCCAGCCGTGCGGCCAGCGCCGCGTCCGGCGGGCGGCGGCCGTCACGCAGGTCCAGCACGACGAAGTCGTTGCCGGCGCCGTGCATCTTGGTAAAGCGCATCGGGATGGCCCTTGCTGCGTTGGCGTCAGCCATTCCCGGTGCTGGCCGGCACGGTGGCCGGATCAACGGGCGGCTCGGCCGGGAGCGGTGCCTCGACGGGCGCGGCGCCGTCGGTGGCGGGTGCAGGCGTTTCCGGCGTGGCGGGTTCGATCGGCGCGGCCTGTGTTTCGACCGGCTTTTCCGGCAGGAAAAGCGGCCCCTTGGCACCGCAGGCGGACAGGACCGCCATCAGGGCGGCGGCAGCGAAAAGACGTGCGTTCTGGCTCATGGCGGCAGTATAGCCAGAGCGCGATGAACACGGACGCCCGGCGCCGCGAGGCGGCGCCCGCTCAGCGCGGAGGTTCAGGCCGCGACCAGAGCCAGGCGGCGACCAAAGTCATGCAGACGAGAGGCAGGGCCACCATCCACCAGCGATGCGACCCCGTCCACGCCATGATCGCCAACAGGATGCCGGCGCAGAACAGCATCGACCAGGTGGCGGCCCACTTGCCGCGGCGCGAGACTGCGCCATTGCGCTGCCAGTCCTGGATGGCCGGCCCGAAGCGGGGATGCGTCATCAGGTAACGATGCAGGCGCTCGGAACCACGCGAGGCAGCGAAGGCCGCCAGCAGGATGAAGACCGTCGTCGGCAATCCCGGCACGAAGACGCCCACGATGCCGAGCCCCAGGCTGGCGTAAGCGAGCAGCCACCACGCCCAACGGAAGCGGCGCATCGGCGGTGGGCGACGGGACGGGCGGGGGGCTTCCACGCCGTCGTTTTACCCTAATCGTGGGAGCGACGTAAGTCGCGACGGTGCGGCGAATCGTCGCATACGCGACGATCACGGCTGGAATTGCTCCGCGATGGCGATCCCCGTCATTCGACCGCCCGCATGAAAAGAGCCGGGTTGCCCCGGCTCTTTCCGATCCACACTGCCTGGCGGCGACCTACTTCGCGGCCGGCGCCACACCCAGCTGGTCGAGCATGAAGGCGAACATCTCGGCGCGCTCGCGGTACTGGCGGAAGCGACCCGACTTGCCACCGTGGCCCGCTTCCATGTTGGTGCGGAACACCACCGGACCCTTGCCGGTGTTGAGGTCGCGCAGGCGGGCGACGTACTTGGCCGGTTCCCAGTACTGCACCTGCGAATCCCACAGGCCGGTGCCGACGAACATCGACGGATAGGCCTTGGCCTGCAGGTTGTCGTAAGGGGAATACGTCAGCATGTAGTCGTAGTACCCCTTCTCTTCCGGGTTGCCCCACTCGTCGTACTCGTTGGTGGTCAGCGGGATGCTGGGGTCCAGCATGGTGGTGACCACGTCGACGAACGGCACCAGCGTCAGGATGACCTTGTACTTCTCGGGCGCCATGTTCGACACCGCGCCCATCAGCAGCCCACCCGCGCTGCCGCCGAAGCCGGCCACGCGATCCGGTGCCGCGTAGCCTTCCCTCACCAGATAGTCGGTGACATCGATGTAGTCGGTGAAGGTGTTGATCTTGTTGTAGAGCTTGCCGTCGTCGTACCACTTCCGGCCCATCTCCTGGCCGCCACGGATATGCGCGAGCGCATAGACCACGCCGCGGTCCAGCAGGCTGACGTTGGTGATGCTGAAGTTCGGGTCCATCGAAGCGCCGTAGCTGCCGTACGCGTACTGCAGCAGCGGAGCCTTGCCGTTGCGCTGGAAGCCCTTCCTGTACACCAGCGTGACCGGGATCTTCGTGCGGCCGTCGCGCGCCGGCGCCCACACACGCTCGGTGACGTACTGCGATGGGTCGTACCCCGGCACCGGCTGCTGCTTCAGCTGGCGGCGCTCGCCGGTCTTCGTGTTGATCTCGTAGGTCGTGGCCGGCGTGGTCATGGACGTGTACGTGTAGCGCAGCCAGTCGGTGCCGGTCTCGGGATTGGCGGCCAGGCCCATGGAATACGCCGGCTCGTCGGCCTTCACGTACTCACTGCCGCCATCGGCCTTCAGCACGCGCAGGCTTTCCAGCGCATTGGCACGCTCGGCCACCACACTGAAACCATCGAACAGTTCGAAGCCTTCCACGAACACGTCGTCGCGGTGGGCGACCCAGTCCTTCCACTCCTTGCGGGAGGTGGCATTACTCGGCGCGGTGACCAGCTTGAAGTTGGTCGCACCATCGGCGTTGGTGCGGATGACCCAGCGGCCACCCAGGTGGTCGGCCTGGTATTCCACGTCGCGCTCGCGCGGGGCCAGCACGGTGAACACGCCCGGGCTGGCGGCCGGGCTGCAGCGCATTTCCGACGACACGGTGCTTTCCACCGTGATGCAGATGAAGGCGTCGTCGCGGGTGCGGCCGATGCCCATGTAGAAGCTGTCGTCCTCTTCCTCGTAGACCAGCTTGTCCTGGCTGGAAGGCGTCCCCAGCACGTGCGACTTCACCCGCTTGCCGAGCAGGGTCTCCGGGTCCTTGTCCACGTAGAAGAGCGTGCGGCCGTCATCGGACCACACCAGGTTCGGCTCGGCGTTGGTGATCGTGTCCGCCAGCAGTTCGCCCGTCTCCAGGTTCTTGAAGCGGATGGTGTACTGGCGACGGCCGTTGGTGTCGTCGGCATAGGCCAGCAGCCGGTTGTCCTGGCTGACTTCGTAATCGCCAACGTTGTAGAACAACTTGTCGCCCGCGAGGGCATTAACGTCCAGCAGCACCTGCTCGCCGGTGAAATCACCGGCCTCGTTGGCCTTCTGGATGGACGTGGCATCGATGCCCGGGCCGTCCTTCCGGCGCGCGTGCACCGGGTAATCCTTGCCGGTCACGAAGCGCGAGTAATACCACCAGCCGCGTTCGCGGTACGGCACGCTGGCATCGTCCTGCTTGATGCGGGCGACGACCTCGTTGTACAGCGTGTCCTCCAGCGGCTTCAGCGGCGCCAGCAGCGCGTCGGTGTAGGCGTTCTCGGCGTTGAGGTAGGCCAGCATCTCCTTGTCCTCGCGCTTGTCGTCGCGCAGCCAGTAGTACTCGTCGTTGCGTTCGGCACCGTGCGGTGCCTTCACGACGTGCGGCTTCCTGGCCGCATCCGGCGGGGTGGCGGTGGCGGCAAGGGCGGAGGTGATCGGGGTACTCATCAGGACGGTGGCGGCCAGCAGCAGGGAGGTCGGTTTCATGGATGGGGTCCGGGAGTGCGGGATGCAATGGGAAGCGATCTGCCCCGCTTCCGCTGGCGGGGGAGGGTTGGGGTGGAGCGGGGCCGGCGTCGCCAGGGTTCGGCGCAGGCCCCCATCCGCCCTGTCGGGCCCCTTCCCCCGCATGCGGGGGAAGGGAGCGTACGTTTACTTGGCCAGCTGCTGCCAGAGGAAGGTGTACGCCAGCGCGCTCATGTGCGCGGCCTGCGCGTTGTTGGCCGCGCCGCCGTGGCCGCCTTCGATGTTCTCGTAGTAGCGCACGTCCTTGCCGGCTTCCAGCATCTTGGCCGCCATCTTGCGGGCGTGGCCCGGATGCACGCGGTCATCGCGGGTGGAGGTCATGAACAGCGTCGGCGGGTAGTCCTGCTTCGCGTCGAACAGGTGGTACGGCGAGAAGCGCTGGATGAATTCCCAGTCGGCGGTGTCGGGGTTGCCGTACTCGGCCATCCACGACGCGCCCGCCAGCAGGTGGCTGTAACGCTTCATGTCCAGCAGCGGCACCTGCACGACCACCGCACCGAACAGGTCCGGGTACTGGGTCAGCATGTTGCCGGTGAGCAGGCCGCCGTTGCTGCCGCCCTGGATGCCCAGGTGCCTGGGCGAGGTGATCTTGCGGGCCACCAGGTCCTGCGCGACCGCCGCGAAGTCCTCGTACGCCTTGTGGCGGTTGGCCTTCAGCGCGGCCTGGTGCCAGCGCGGACCGTATTCGCCGCCGCCACGGATGTTGGCCACGGCGTAGACGCCGCCCTTCTCCAGCCAGCCCTTGCCGACGCCGCCGGAGTAGCCGGGGGTCAGCGAAATCTCGAAGCCGCCGTAGCCGTACAGCAGGGTCGGCGTGCTGCCGTCGTACTTCAGGCCCTCCGGGCGGACCAGGAAATAGGGCACCTTGGTGCCGTCCTTGGACGTGGCGAAGTGCTGCTCGATGACCTTGCCTTCCGCATTGAAGAACGCCGGCATCGACTTCAACTGCTCCGGCGGCTGGCCGATCTCGGCGAGCGACAGCGTGGTCGGGGTCAGGTAGTCGGTGACGGTCAGCCACACCGCATCGCTTTCGTCGCTGTCCACGTCGTTGACGCCGATGGTGCCGAACGACGGCGCGCCGACGAAGGCGCTGGTCTTCCAGCCCGAGGCGGACGGCGTCAGCACGCTCAGGCGGTTCTTCACGTCCTCCAGCACGTTGAGCACCAGGTGGTTCTTCGTCCACGTGAAGCCGGCCAGGGAGGTCTTGTCGGTCGGGGTGAACAGCACGTCGAAGTCGCGCTTGCCGGCCATGAAGTCGTCGAACTTCGTTGCCAGCAGGCTGCCGGCGGCGTAGGTCTTGCCGCCGACGGTCCACGGCTCGCGCAGCTCCAGCGTCAGCCACGCCTTGTGCACGCCCTTGTTGGCCGAGTTCGGGGCGTCGATCTTGACCAGCGAACCATCGGCGCGGCGCAGGTACAGCTCGTCGTTGTAGAAGGCGATCGTGCGGCTGACGAAGTCGCGCTGGAAGCCCGGCGTATCGTCGTGGAACGCGGCGATGTACATGTCCTCGGCGGTGCCTTCGTACACCACGGTGGCCGATTCCAGCGGCGTGCCGCGCTTCCATTCCTTGACGATGCGCGGATAGCCCGAGCTGGTCATGCTGCCGGGGCCGAAGTCGCTGTACACGTAGACGGTGTCGGCGTCCTTCCAGCCCAGTCCGCCCTTGGCCTCGGGACGGTAGAACCCGTCCTGCAGAAAGGTCTTGGTGGTCAGGTCGAACTCGCGGGTTTCATCGGCATCGGCGCCGCCGCGCGACAGCGCGATCAGGCAACGGGTGTAGTCGGGCTTGCGGCAGTCGGCGCCGTGCCAGACCCAGTTCTTGCCTTCGGCCTTGTTCAAGGCATCCAGGTCCAGCACGGTTTCCCACTGCGGCTGGGCCTTGCGGTATTCGGCCAGCGTGGTACGGCGCCACAGGCCGCGCTCGTGCTGCTTGTCCTTCCAGAAGTTGTAGTAGTAGTCGCCGATCTTCTGCACGCCGGGGATCTTGGCGTCGGAATCGAGGATGGCGCGGATCTCCGATTCGAGCTGCTTGAACGCCGGCGTGGAGGCGATCTCGGCTTCGGATTTCGCGTTCAGGGACTTCACCCAGTCCAGCGGCTTCTGGCCTTCCACCTCTTCCAGCCATGCGTACGGGTCATGCGTCACGCCGGTCTCCTTGGCGTGGACGGGGGCTGACACGGCGCCGGCAACGGCGAGACCTGCCGCCAGGCAGGCATGGGCGAGTTTGGACATCGAATACGGCTCCGGGCATGCAGTTCATCAGCCTGCAAACCTAGCACAAGGCCCGGAGGGTACCCCCTGCCGAAGGTCAGGCCGCCCGGACCCGCGCCGGACGGGCCGGCCGGGCCCGGCGACGCGCCTGGGCCTGTCCCCGCCGACGGCGGCCTGACACCCCGCCCCCGCGCGCCGGCCAGACCGGCAGACGGAAACGATGCAATGCCCACCACGCCACCGTCGGCATGCCCACCAGCCACAACGGCATCCAGCCCAGCCACGCCGTGCTTGCCCGCGCCACGGGCAACAGCAGCACCAGCGCCAATCCGGTCAGCACCAGGGTACGCAGCACCCGGTCCAGCTGCGGGGCGGGCACGTGCCGCGCGGGGGACGAAACATGAACGCTGAAGGTCGACATGAGGCGGGCTCCGTTGGGGTTCCACGTCAGATTGGCGGGCCCCCATCTCACCGATTGCGACATGCCCGGTTAACATCCCGCTCGCACACTCATCAGTAGCCTGTCGCCATTGCCCAGGGAGAAGGAACCCCGCATGCCCACGCCCCATCTTGTCCACACCTTCTTCCGCGTGCTGACCGCGGGCATGGCGCTGCTGGTGCTGGCCGCGTGCGCCAGCAAACCCACGGCCCCGACGCGCAACGACGTGGACCTGCCCCGCTTCATGGGCACCTGGCACGTGATCGCCCACATCCCGTATTTCGCCGAACGCGGGCACGTCGCCAGCCGTGAGGAGTACACGTTGCGCGACAGCGACAAGATCGCCGTGCGCTACGTGTACCAGGAAGGATTCAACGAGCCGGTGAAGGTACTGGAGTCGCGCGGCTCGGTGAAGGCGGGTACAGGCAACCGGGAGTGGTCGCTGCGCTTCTACGCGGTAATTCCCGCCAAGCTGCGCATCCTGGAAGTGGCACCGGACTATTCGTGGGCGCTGATCGACTATCCCGGCCGCGACATGGGCTGGATCTTCGGCCGCGAACCCGTGATGGACGACGCCCTGTACGCGGAACTGGTCAAGAAGATGCGCGACCACGGCGTGAATGCCCGCCAGCTGGTCCGCGTCCCGCAGGTGCCGGAGCAGGTGGGCAAGGAAGGATTCGCACCGCCGAAAGTGCCGTGAGTGATCCGCGGGCTGGACGCTGGGTGGTAGCGACGTAAGTCGCGACAGAATTCGCTGGTCGCTTTTGCCCTGCAGTCACGCCACTCGCGATTCTGTGCCGCAGTGACCACAGCCAGGCGAACCTTTCCGCCTGCGGTCGCGACTCACGTCGCTCCCACCATGCGGCAGTTCGCTATTTCCTGTCGTAGTTCGACAGCGCCAGTTCCAGCAGCGACTTGGCCTGCTCGCGCAGCACGGCCGGCTCGATGATCTCGGCGTCGGCGCCGTAGTGCAGGATGTCCATCAGCAGTTCGCGCGAGACGCTGTAGGGAATCTTCAGCTCATAACGGCCATCCGGCAGGTGACGCCCCTGCTGCTTGGAATGCCACTGCTCGTCGGCCACCCAGCGCGCAGCCTTGGCGCTGAACAGGATGGTTGCCCAGCCCTTCGGCTCTCCGGAGAAGATGCCGTAGCTGGACGCCAGGTGCTGGTTCAGTTCTTCGTTGGGCAGGTCGCGCGCGGGCTCCTCGCCGAGCCGTGCGTTGCCGATGCGGTCGACGGCGAAGCTGCGCAGCGCATTGCGTTCGTGGTCCCATGCATCCAGGTACCAGTTGTCGCGGTAGTGGGTGATGCGTTGCGGCGACACCGTGCGGCGGGTGCGCTCATCGGTCGAGCGTGCGCGGTATTCGAACTGCAGCTGCTTGCGCTCCAGCACGGCCGAGGCGACGGTGCGGAAACTGGCCTCGTCCAGCTTGCGGCCGCGGTGCGGGATGACGCGCACGCGGTCCACCGGCCAGTGGTCGACACCGGCGTGATCGGCCAGCAGGCCTTCGATGCGCTTCTGCAGCGGCGCCAGCGCACCGGACAGCACGCCCCCGCCCGTGCGCACCAGCAGCTGCTGGGCCGCGAGCAGGGCGTACAGCTCTTCCGAACTCAGCCACAGGCCGGGCAGTTCGAAGCGGTCGCTTTCCGCCGCGTGGTAACGGAAGCCGGCCTCGCCATCCCCCTCGATCGGCGCCATCAGCGCATCGCGCAGGTAAGCAAGATCGCGGTACACCGTCGCGCGCGAGCAGCCCAGTTCCTCCTGCAGCCGCTTCACCGTCACCGGGTAGCGCGCCGCCTTCAGGATGCGGTGCAGGGCAGTGATGCGTTCGATCTTGTCCATGGGGGCGGCGGCAACGACGGGGCGTGTCCGGATTATCGCCGAGTGTTGGCCGTTTTCGCCGCCCCTCCTGCGTTACAGGAGGAAACAAGCCCTGCCACGCCGATGGCTTGGGCCCGTGCGGTGCCAGGTGCCGCGGCGTGTCTCGCCGCTGCAGCACCCCCAACGCACGGACCCAAGCCGTCGGCGCGCCGCGTTCCTTCCCCCGGGAACTCCACGATGAAGCCACGTCTCCCTGCGTTCTCGTTCGCCGTCCTTTGCCTGCTGGCCGCCTGCCAGCCCGACGCGCCGCCGGCACCGGTCACTCCCGCACCGGCGGCCGCGCGCCCTGCGCCGACCGCGGAGGCCGTGCAGGAAGTGAAAGCATCGATGAACCGTTTCCTGTCCGCACGCAGCTTCCATGCCCGCATGGCGGTGGAGGGCGGCAGGCCGATGACCAGCGAGATGGATTACGTGGCGCCCGACCGCTACCGCATCCTGTTGCCGGTAGGTACCCAGACGGTGATCGGCGACACCTTGTACATGCAGATGCAGGGGCGCGTCACCCAGGTGCCGCTGCCCCGGGAAACCCTTGCGCCCTGGCGCGACCCCCTGAAGCTGCAGCAGTCGCAGGCAGGCCTGTCGGCCGAACGCGTGGGCGAGGACCGCATCGACGGCCAGGCCGCCACGCGGTACCGCGTGCGGCACGCCCTGCCGGAACCTGTCGTCTTCGACTACTGGATCGGCGCCGACGGACTGCCGATGCAGCTGCGCCACACCGGCACCGGCGACGATGGCCAGCCCTACACCGTGCTGCAGACCTACTCACGCTACAACGACCCCACCATCACCATCGAGGTGCCGCGTTGAGCGGACAACGCTCGATCATCCGTTGTCGCCGATCGGGGGGCGGACCGGCCCGATAAGGATCCGGCCAGCGCACGGGCGCGCGCAGGAATGGGGAGACGCGCAGGCGAATACCCGCGCTGAGCGGCGACGGTGGGAAGGGAGCTGCCGACGGTGATGGCCATGCCGGATCGCGCTGGCTTCCATGGCAGGATTCATGTCGCAAACCTGAATACAAACAACTACTTGGGTTGTGGCTGTCACATGAGCCGCCTACCATGTAACCGTTTACAGCCAGATCCGCCATTTCGAGGCCCCATGCCCCGCCCTCCCCTGCCGTCGCTGCTTGCCATTGCCCTAATGACCGCGCTGCCCGTCGCGCAGGCCATGAACACCATGCCGCGCAATGACAAGTCCGATGCGCCGCTGCCCGCGCACGCGCCGGCCAAGACGTTGAGCAAGGAGGGAACCACGGCGCCCGTGGCGTCCATCGCCGTCCGTCCACCCCCGCCACCCCCGCCTCCGGTGGTCCCGCCCCCGCCGAAACTGACCGGCGGAGGCGAAGTGGGCTTCGCCGCTTCGCATGGCAACAGCAACACCGAGAGCTTCAATGGCCGGCTGGACCTGACCTACGCCGATGGCGGTGCCTGGCGGCACAGCGCCAACCTGTTCGGGCTGCGCTCGCGTTCCGAATACAACGCCATCCGGGAGGACGGCAGCGTCGTGCGCGACCGCCGCACCACCGCCAACCGCTATACGATCAACGCCAACAGCGCCTACCTGATGGACGATCGCGGCACCATCAACACCGCGCTGCGCCACGAGGAAGACGACTTCGGCACCTATAGTCGCCAGCAGTCGATCAGTCTCAGCTACGGCAACCGGGTGATCGAAAACGAACGCGCGCACCTGGACCTGCAGGTGGGGCCGGGTTACCGCCGCGCGCACGACACCCTGGACAACCGCACCGAGGCCGGCCTGATCGGCCGCGGCCTGATCGACCTGCGCTACTCGCTCAGCGAGAACACCGACATCGTCAACAAGCTGCTGATCGAATCCGGTGAATACAACACGTTCGCCCAGAACGACCTGGGCGTGTCGGTCACCATGAACTCGCACCTGGCGCTGAAGGCCGGCTGGCAGGCACGCCACAACAGCGACGTGGCGCCCGACATCAAGAAAACCGACACGCTGACCACGATGAACGTGGTCTACCGGTTCAAGTAAGCGGCCCCACGCCGGCGCACGACGCCGTCGCCTCAGGCGAGGAATTCGCCCGCGCCCTGCGCCAGCAGCTGCTCTGCCACGGCGCGGCCGAGCGATTCGGGATCGGAGGCCGGGCCGTCGCGGTCGGCGCGGATCGCCAGCCCTTCGGCGGCCGAACCCACCAGGCCCGACAACGACAGCACCCCACCCTGCAGGCGCGCGAGCGCCGCCACGGGCACATGGCAGCTGCCATGCAGTGCACGGTTCATCGCGCGCTCCGCCTCCACGCACCGGCGCGTGTCGGCATGGTCCAGCACGGCGAACAGGGCATGCGTCGCCGGGTCTTCCGCGCGGCATTCCACCGCGATGGCGCCTTGGGCCGGTGCCGGCAACCAGTGCGGCGCGTCCAGCCGCGCCCGGATGCGCGCCTCGAATCCCAGCCGCTGCAGGCCGGCGCAGGCCAGCACGATGGCGTCGTAGTCGCCCGCGTCCAGCTTGGCCAGCCGCGTGTTGACGTTGCCGCGCAGGTCCAGCAGCTCCAGATCCGGACGCAGCGCGCGCAGTTGCGCCTGGCGGCGCAGCGACGAGGTGCCGACGCGCGCGCCCTGGGGCAGCGCGGCGATATCGTCGTAGTGGTTGGACACGAAGGCGTCCGCGGGGTCCGCACGCGCCAGGATGGCGGCCAACGCGAACGGGCCTTCCAGCTCCATCGGCACGTCCTTCAGCGAATGCACCGCGCAGTCCGCCTCGCCGCGCAGCATCGCCAGTTCCAGCTCCTTGAGGAACAGGCCCTTGCCGCCGATCGCCGCCAGCGAGCGGTCCAGCACCTCGTCGCCGCGGGTGCTCATCGGCACCAGTTCGACCGACAGCGCAGGGTGCGCCGCGCGCAGCAGGTCGGCGACATGTTCGCTCTGCCACAGGGCGAGCGGGCTTTTGCGGGTGGCGATGCGCAGCAGGGTCATGCGGGCATTATCCCGCATGGCAGCCGCGGGCGGCAGCGTCAGAGCATCTTGACCGTTTCGCGCAGGCCCGCCACGCAGCGGCGACTGACCTCCAGCGGCGCCTTGCCGTGCCGCAGGATCGCCTGCACATGGCCATCGCCGACGCGTTTGATCTCCACCAGTTCGTGGCGGGCGACCAGGCAGTTGCGGTGGATGCGCACGAAGCGTCCGTTGAACTCCTCCTCCAGCGACTTCAGCGATTCCTCGATGAGGTCCTCGCCGCGCGCATGGTGCACCACCACGTATTTTTCTTCCGCCTGCAGGTAGTGCACCTCGTCCACCGGGATCAGCCGGAGGCTGCCGCGCAGGCGGGCGCACAAGTGCGTGCGCGGTTGCGAGCTCGGCGAGGCCGGCGCCTGGCTCTCGCGACCGGCGATGAAGGTGCGCGCACGCTCCAGCGCGGCGGCGAGGCGCTCGGCGCGGATCGGCTTCATCAGGTAGTCGATGGCCGCGGCCTCGAAGGCCGACAGCGCATGCGCATCGTATGCCGTGCAGAACACCACCGCCGGGCGCGGATCGAACGCCGCCAGGTGGCGCGCGGCTTCCAGCCCGTCCACGCCGGGCATGGCGATGTCCAGCAGCACCATGTCAGGGCGGTGTTCGGCGCAGGCCTGCAGGGCATCCAGGCCGTTCTCGGCCTCCGCCACCAGGTCGACGCCGCCGTGCTCGGCAAGTAGCGCACGCAGGCGTTCGCGGGCCAAGGGTTCGTCGTCGGCAATGACCACTTTCACGGCAGTTCGTCCTCGTTGAACGTTGGCGTGATCCCCCGGGCGCATGGTAACCACGGCCATGGCCTTCCGTCACCTGCCGGGGAGTCCTGTGGGATTACAACGCAAAACGCCGTTGCATCCAGTCACCCAGGTCACGGATTTCCTCCGCGCAGACCTGGTGCGCCATCGGATAACGCTGCCACTGCACATCGAAACCGAGCCCCTTGAGGGCCTGCGCGCTCTGTTCGGCGTACATCAGCGGGATCACCGGATCACCCGTACCGTGGGCCATGAACACCGGTTGCGTGGTGGCGCCCTGCGCCAGGTGCGCGGCGGCACCGCCGGCACCGGGCAGGTAGGTGGACAACGCGATCAGGCCGGCCAGCGGCACCTGCCTGCGCAGGCCGGCCGCCAGCGTGATGGCGCCCCCTTGCGAGAAGCCCGCCAGCAGCAGGCGCTCCGGCGCGATGCCGCGCGCCTGTTCGCGCGCGATCAATGCCTCCACTTGCACGATGGATTCCTCGATGCCGGCACTATCGGCGCGGGTCGGGAAATCCATGCCCACGATGTCGTACCACGCGCGCATGCGCACGCCGTTGTTGATGGTCACCGCGCGCACGGGCGCATGCGGGAACACGAAACGCAGCGCGGGCCAGCCGGGGCGGACCAGTTCCGGCACCAGTGGGGCGAAGTCGTTTCCGTCCGCGCCCAGGCCATGCAGCCACAGCACCGACCATTGCGGTGAGGGGCCGGTTTCCTGTTCGACCGTATCCAGCAGGGAAGCAGCAGTGATGTCGTTCATGCCGCCATTCTCGCCGCATCCGGCCGCGGACACCAATCAGCCGCCGCCCGCTTCACTGGCAGGCAGGCGGAACAGCACGGTGCGACGGAGCGCGTGCACCTGCCCGGTCGCTTCGAAGCGCCAGCGTTGCGCCACCGCCACTGCGGAAGCATCGAACACGCCGGGCGGTGTGGACGACACCAGCTGCACGTTGCGCACGCTGCCGTCGGGCTGGATGGTGAAGGCCACTTCGGCCTGGCCTTCCATGCCGGCGCGCAGGGCGGGCAAGGGATAGCGCGGCGGCACATCCTGCAGCAGGCGTGGTGCGCGCGTCGTCGCCGCGCGAGGCGCCGCCGAAAGGGCGACGCCGTCTGCAGCATCCGGCGCGCGGGTGGCGGGTGGCGTCTCCGTCGTCGTCGCCGCCGACTCCACGCTGGCGGTCATCCGCGCCGCCGACGGTGACGGCACGGGCGGCGCGGGCGCGGCGACGGCGGATACGGCCGGCACGGACGCAGGCGCGACCGGGGACGCGGGAAGCGGAACCGATGCCGTGCGGGCCTCGGCTTCGCGCTGCGCGGTCTGCGCCTGCTGCAGTCCCGCCAACGCCGCCTTCAATCGCGGCAACGCGGGCGCGTTCGTGTCGATGCGCGTGACCAGCGACAGCAGGCGGGCGGCCTCGGAAGCATCGCCGCGCGCCAGGGCCTGCTCCACCGCGATCAGCAGGTAGGGCTGGAGTTCGAGCAGGGCCGCCTGTGCGCGGTCATCGCCCGCGTCTTCCCGGCGGGCGGCCAGGTAGTACTCCACCGCATTGCGGCCGGCCGGCGACACCATGCGCTGGTCGGCCAGGGCCTGGGCGGCCCGCTGGTGTAGCGAGCCCGCCTCACCTCCGTCCACCGGATCGGGCAACGATCCCGCGCCCGCCGTGGGCGAGGCATTATGGGCGGGCTGCGTTGCCTGTTCTCCGCAGGCAGCCAGCATCGTGGAGACGGCCAATACGATGGCCACCCGCGTTGTTCGCTTCATCTTCTACATAGCCCCCTGAAATGCGGGCGGCAGCTTACGGAGACGGCATGACGCTGATGCGTCAGCCGTGTGGCGCGCCGTAATGGCCGAGGGCCGAAGGTGGGGGACCCCGGGACCACGACCGGCCAGCAACGTGACGCATATCACGCTTCAAGCGTGCGCTTCCGCTGTAACCGCTTGCATGCGCCCACGCGCGCCGATGCGCCGGCAGTTCGGGTAAAGTGCTGCGATTGGGGGCCGATACGGCAACGTATCGCTACACATACCAGGGGATTTCCGCGGCGGTGCGAACTGTGGCGGCCCCTGTCTATCCGTCCGGAAACCGATCCTGGGGAAGTCGTGACCGTGAGGCCAACCGCAGCCGCCACCGAGCCGCTCGTACCGACGTCCGTGCAGGACGCGCTGATGGTCGTCGACCACAGCGACAACGCGGTGGTCGTCTGCGACGACGCCGCCCGCATCACCTACGTCAACCAGGGGTTCGTGCGGATGCTGGGCTATACGGCCGAAGAGGTCATCGGCCGGCGACCGAGCGATTTCCTGGTCGGACCGCATACCGATCCCGACACGCTGGAATGGGTGCGTGGACAACTGCATTCACAGCAGGGGTACCGCACCGAACTGCTGGCCTATGCGAAAAGCGGCGTGCCGCTGTGGATCTCGGCGGTGGTCAATCCGGTCTATGACGCCGAGCGCAAGATGCGCAACATCCTCGGCATCTACACCGACATCACCCACAGCAAGCTGCACGAAGAACTGCACCGCAAGGTGTTGGGTGCGATCGTCCGCGAGCAACCGATCGGCGAGGTGCTGACGCAGGTCTGCCGCGAGGTGGAAAAGATCATGCCGGAGGCCGTGGCCACGGTGATCGGGCTGGACGCCTACGGACGCCTGCATCCGCTCGCCGCCCCCAGCCTGCCGGACGAGATCGCCGCCGTGATCGAAGGCGAAATGGCGGGCCCGATGGTCGGTGCCTGCGGCAGCGCCGCGTGGAGCGGCCAGCCGGTGCTGAGCACGGACATCGAACGCGATCCGCGCTGGCAGGCCTACAAGGCGCCCTTCCTGAAACTCGGCATCCGCGCGTGCTGGTCGAGTCCGATCAAGGCGCACGATGGCCGCGTGCTCGGCACGTTCGCGCTGTACTACTGGGAGAACCGGGCGCCGGACGATTTCCACCAGCGCGTGGCCGATGTCTGCCTGCACCTGTGCGCGCTGGCGCTGGAACGCGAGCGGACGCGCGCCGACATGCACAAGCTGTCGTTCTACGACACGCTGACCGGGCTGCCCAACCGCATGCTCTTCAACAACAAGGCCGAGCAGATGCTGCTGACGGCCGCGCGGCACGACACCACGGCCGCGGTGCTGTTCATCGACATCGACCGCTTCAAGATCGTCAACGATACGCAGGGACATTCCGCGGGCGACGCACTGCTGCGCGAACTGGCCAGGCGGCTGGGCGCGGAACTCGGTGACGGCGACGTGGTGGCGCGCCTGGCCGGGGATGAATTCATCATCGCGCTGCCCGAATGCAGCGCCGAGGAAGCCGCCAACCTGGCCGACCGCCTGCTGGCGCGGCTTTCGCAACCCGTCAATGCCGGTCGCATGATGATGACGCCACAGGCCAGCGTCGGCGTGGCGATGTTCCCCGGCGATGGCTGGGACGTCGATTCGCTGGTGCGCCATGCCGATATCGCCATGTACCGCGCCAAGTCGGAAGGCGGTGGCCGCATCGTGTTCTACAGCCTGGAAATGAACCAGGCCATGCAGGAGCGACTGGCGCTGGAATCCGCGCTGCGCGACGCCGTGCGCAGTGGCCAGCTGCGCCTGCACTACCAGCCGCAGGTGCGGATGGGCCCGGACACGCAGTTGCATGGGGTGGAAGCGCTGTTGCGCTGGCGACACCCGGAAATCGGCGAGATATCGCCGGGCACCTTCGTCCCGATGGCGGAAGAGTGCGGACTGATCGACGAGCTGGGCCGCTGGACGCTGGAGGAAGCCTGCACGCAGATGGCCGATTGGCGGCGGCGCGGTGTGCCCGTGCCGCGGGTGTCGGTCAACCTGTCCGCGATCAACTTCGAGCAGCAGGACCTGCCCGCCTTTATCGGCAACGTGCTGGGGAAGTCGGGCCTGACACCGTCGGAGCTGATGATCGAAGTCACCGAGAGCGTGATGCTGGCCGAAAAACCCGAAGTGCTGGGCAATATCGATGCCCTGCACCGGATGGGCGTGCCGCTGTCCATCGACGATTTCGGCACCGGCTACTCCAGCCTCAGCCACTTGCACCGGCTGCCGGTCAGCGAGGTCAAGCTGGACATGAGTTTCGTGCGCGACCTGGAACACAGCGCGGCGGCGCGCTCGCTGACCACGTCCGTGCTGCGCATCGGCGAAAGCCTTTCGCTGAAAGTGGTGGCCGAAGGTGTCGAGAACGAAGCCCAGCGCGCGGTACTGGCGTCGCTCAACTGCGCGGTGCTGCAGGGCTACTTCGTCTCAAGGCCGCTCTCGCCGCATTCGCTCGAGCGCTGGATCAGCCTCAACAGTACCGAGTGAGCGGCACGGCAGGCGCCGGTGCCTGCCAGGTCCGTCGGGTCAACCCGTGGGAGCGGCGGCCGCCTTCTCCAGCAGGAACGAGAGCGCCGGCCCGCACGGGGCGGCAACGCGGAACCGCAGCAGGTCGTCGCCGCGCGTGCGCCCCAGGTTGACCGCCGCCACCGGGATGCCTGCGCGCACCGCCGCGTGCACGAAGCGGAACCCCGACCAGACCATCAGCGACGATCCGACCACCAGCATCGCATCGGCGTGCTGCAGGTGATCCATGGCGTTCTTCACCCGTTCCGCCGGCACGCTTTCGCCGAAGAACACCACATCCGGCTTCAGCACGCCGCCACAGGCCAGGCATGCGGGAACATCGAAGGCATCGAAGTCGCGGCCTTCCAGGTCGGCGTCGCCATCCGGTGCACTGTCCGCGGTCAGATCCGCCCAGGCCGGATTGCACTCCACCAGTCGTCGCTGCAGGTCGGCGCGCGGCGTGCGCTGCTCGCAGGCCATGCAACGCACCACGTCGAGCCTTCCGTGCAGGTCGACCACCTGCCGGCTTCCCGCCGCCTGGTGCAGCCGATCGACGTTCTGCGTCAGCAGCAGTTCGCACTGGCCGCGCTGCTCCAACTGCGCCAGCGCGCGGTGCGCGACGTTGGGCCGTGCCGATCCGATGCGCGGCCACCCGACCAGACTGCGCGCCCAGTAGCGCCTGCGGGTGGCGGCTTCACCCATGAAGGCCTGGTAGGTCACCGGTTGCGCGCGCTTCCAGCCACCTTCGTCGTCGCGGTAGTCCGGAATGCCGGAATCGGTGCTGCAGCCTGCGCCTGTCAGCAGGAAGATGCGCCGGTGCGCGGCGATGAAGTCTTCCAGTCGCTCGTCGATCATCGCCCTAGCATAGTCCACCGGCAGGCCGGCGAGGACCGGGCCGGGCGCCGCACCCGGGTGCATGGCGTCCCCGCGCAGACCCGCGATAATGCGCGAACGCGCTCCCTCGCCGCCCTGTCGCCACGGAACCCGCATGCACCGCTGCCTGTTCCACGCCTGCATCGCCGTCCTGTCGCTGCTCGCACTGTGCGGCTGCCGCACGCTGCCGACGGCGGAGGCAGGTGCCCGGGCCCCTGCGACTGCGTTGTCCCCGGCCCCGGACGACTGGCATGCGCACGCCGTGGCAGCGGCCCAGCGCGCGCAGCGGCAATCCGGCGAGCGCGCCGCGCCGCACTGGTTGCGCTGCGCGCAGTACGCCTACCGGGCGGGCGCGACGGGCCAGGTCCCGGCGGACGACATCCGGGCGCTGGCCAATCACTGCAACGACGCATGGCTGGCGCAGGCACTGGCTGCGAGCCCGGCGTGGGCAACAGGGCCCGCGACCGTCCTGCGCGGCACGGTGCAGGTCGAGTTCCGCGATCTGTCGCCGTACTTCAATCCACCGATCACGCTGGTCCGCGCCGCCGAGGTGTCCGCGCAGCTGTACGGCGGGACGCGCCACGTCACCGAGGGCTGGGGGGTGCCGTTGGCCGCCATCAGCCCACGCTGCACGGATCAGCCGCTGTGCGAACTGCAACCGCCCGAAGGCGTGTTCCGCCCGGCCACCGCCTGGATCGAATGGGACGGCGTGCCCGTGTCTCCCCCTCGCCTGGTGATCGGCAATCCGCTGCGCAGCGCGCACGTCACGGTGGGAACGCAGTCGGTGGCGCTGGCCGCGGATACGTCCGCGTCCTACGCGCACGGTGCCGGCACGTCGTCGCTGAAGCGGCTGGGCATCTGGGGCTTGCTGGGCGGCGATGAAGTCGGCCGGCGCGCCGGGCTCTACCTGTTGGAGGACTACGATCCCGGCAAGCGGCCCATCGTGATGCTGCACGGCCTGGGCAGCAGTCCGTTGGCCTGGGCCAGGCTGTCCACCGCCATCTGGGCCGATCCCGCGTTGCGTCGCCACTTCCAGGTCTGGCACGTGGTGTACCAGACCAACGCACCGCTGCTGGTCACGCGCCGGCGTGTGCAGGCCTATCTGGATGCCGCGTGGGCCACGCTGGATCCGGAACACGACGATGCCGCGCGCGAGGGCATGGTGTTGATCGGCCACAGCATGGGCGGCGTGCTGTCGCGGCTGCTGTGCGTGGAAAGCGGCGACGTGCTCTGGTCGGCGGCCTTCAGCGTGCCGCCCGGGCAACTGCCGGGTGATGCGGAAGACGTGGCGGTCATCGACACGACGTTCCGCTTCACGCCGTACCCTGGCGTCTCGCGCGCCATCTTCCTGGCCGCGCCACATCTCGGCAGCCCCAGTGCCGACCGCTGGTACGGACGGCTGATGCGTTCGCTGGTCGGGCGGCGCGCACCCGAGATGCAATCGCTGCGGCGCGTGGCACGCGCGCATCCGCAGGCCGTCCGCGAGGACGTGCGCGACACCTACCAGCAGGCACGCCTGAACAGCATCGCCACGCTGCAGACGGCGCAGCCGGTCCGTCGCGCCGGCGAACACCTGATGCCCGCCGCACATATTCCCTACCACACCATCGCCGGCCGACTGCCTGGGCGCGTGCCCGAAGGCGACGGCGTGGTGCCGCTCGCCAGCGCCGTCATCCCCGGCGCCGCGTCGACACGGGTGGTGGTGTCAGGGCACGACGTGTATCAGTCGGACGCCGCGATCGCGGAAGTGCTGCGCATCCTGCACGAGGATCTGGCGGCGCGGGAGTAGCGGACTCATTGCGGCGTGCGATGGAATTCGTACCGGTTGCGCAGCTGCCAGCCCTCGCCCGTCTTCTCTTCCTTCTGCAACGTCAACGACCCGTCCGACAGGTCCAGCCGGTGGCGTGATGGACTTGACTCGTCGCCGGGCGCAGGCGGGCATTCGAAGGACACCGCCCAGCGACCCTCCACTTCTTCGACCTGCAGGATCGCGCAGCGGTCGTTTTCCGGCGCCACCGATCCGCTGCGCCACGCCAGCGTACGCCCCGCCAGGTCGAAGCGCATCCGCTGGTAACCGTGGACGATCTTGCCGGGACCGTCGTCGTATACGAAATGAAGCACCAGCGTATCGGCGGCCTCGGCCGCGACGAACAGGCGCGTCGGCAGTTGCACCATCGCGTGCGGCGGCTGGTAATCGCGATAGGACAACCGTCCCTCCCACACGCCCTCCATGACCGACAGCATCCGCGCCGGCGCGGGATCGTGGGCCGCCCGTGCCGAGGGACCGATCAGCCAGCACATCGCCAGCAACGTCAGCAGAATCCTCTTCGTCATGGTTCGCTCTCCGGCAAATGAAGCACGCGACGGAACGACACGATCTGTCGCGCGTGAAGGAGGCGTGAAAGATCGGGCCCTCCCGCATACGCAGGCCACGCCACGCCGGATGCAGGGGCCGCCGATCGTCGGCGCGGTGCATCCGGCCTTTGCACACGTACGTATGCGCTGAGCCGACGCCCCCGCGTCGCGCGACCACCTTTCCCTGGAGGACATCATGAAGAAACTGTCGATCGTCGCCGCCCTCTCGCTTGCACTCGCCAGCCCTGCCGCGCTCGCAGCAGGACCCCAGCCGGGAAAACTCTCGCTGTCCGTGTTCGGCGGCGTCGATGCGCCCGTCAGCGGCGACGTGCACGACGGTGCGATCGCGCCGGTGCCGGACCTGGGTCCCTTGAATTCCGCGCTGGCCGGCGTCAGCGCCGAACTTCGCATCCAGTCGCGCGGACACGATGAAATCTACGACCTCGCCACCGGTTACGGCCTGGAGTTCGCCTACGGCCTGAGCGATCGTTCGGAAGTGTTCGGCCAGCTGCGCTATACCGAAACCGATGACGGCACCGTGCAGGTAGGGGGCGCTTTCGTGCCTGCCCTCAACACGGAGCTGCCGGTGTACGGCACCTTCAGCAAATACAAGGCGCTGACGGTCGAAGCCGGCTACCGGTATTACTTCATGCAACCGGGTGCCACGCGGCCCTTCATCGCCGCTCGGCTGGGCGCCACCCAGACCGACGACATCCGCGCCACGTTCGAGATTCCCGATGCCGCCATCGCCATCGAGGACGTTCCCTTCACCGAGAAGAAGTGGGCCGGCAGTGCCGGCGTGGATGTCGGCGTGCTGATCCCGGTCGGCGAGCGCTTCAGCATCACCGCGCAGGCCGGTGTCCGCTATGTGGCGGACCTGGAAGGGGACGACAGTACGATCGGGGGTCTGGGACTGGGCTCCATCAACGACACGGGCAGCCGGGTATCGGTCCCGGTGTCGGTGGCCGCACGCTTCGATTTCTGAAGCCGCGCAACCGGCCCGCCTCCGTGCGCGGCGGCGGGCCGCCACGCATCGCTCCCTCGCACGTCACGGTCTGGGCGCGGGACAGTATGCGCGCAGGTAGTCCATGTGCGCGGGCATCTGCCGGACCGTGCCGAGCACGTGGGTGCGGATGTCGTCGAGGAACCGCTTCAGGTCGGCCTGCGCCATGACGTCCGCCGTCGGATGGTGCTGCCGCGGCACGATGCCCTGCCCCATCATCACCTGGATCCAGGAGTTCTCGCCGAACAGTTCGCCCGGCACATGGAACACCGTGCCGGTTTCGCGGAACAGTTCGATGCGGTGGCGCAGCGTGGCCGGGATTTCCATCGCCGCGATGTCGCGCCAGTACGGAGTATCGCGACGGTCGCTGACGCAGTAGTGCATCACGACGAAATCGCGCACATGCTGCAGTTCCTCGTCCAGCCGGGCGTTGTATTCGTCGATCGCCGGCTGGGTGATCACGCGCGGGAAGGTCTGCAGCAGGCGCACGATGCCCCGCTGGATCAGGTGGATGGTGGTCGACTCCAGCGGTTCGATGAAGCTGCCCGCCAGGCCCAGGGCCACCACGTTCTTCGCCCAGCACTGCTGGCGCTGGCCGGGCTTGAAGCGGATCGGCCACGGCTGCTTGATGACTTCGCCCTCGACACTGGACAGGAACTGCTCGCGCGCTTCGTCATCGCTGATGTAGCGGCTGGAATAGACGATGCCGTTGCCCACGCGGTGCTGCAGCGGAATGCGCCATTGCCAGCCCGCCGTACCGGCGATCGCGCGCGTGTAGGGCACCGCGTCGCGCACCGCCGTCGTCTGCGTGGCCAGCGCGCTGTCGTTGAACAGCCACTGCGACCAGTCCGTATAGCCCACGCCCAGGGCCTGGCCGATCAGCAGCGCGCGAAACCCGGTGCAGTCGATGAAGAGGTCGCCCTCGATCACCTCGCCGCGCTCCAGCCGGATGGACGCGATCCCGCCATGCTCGTCCTTGGCCACGTCGACGATCTTGCCCTCGATGCGCCTGCAGCCGTGCCGTTGGCTGAAATCGCGCAGGAAGCGCGCATACAGCGCCGCATCCATGTGGTAGGCGTAGTTGACGTGGTAGCGCGGCAGATGGGAGAAGCGGTCCTGCAGCGCGGCCTGCAGTTCGATGCAGTAGTCGCTGTACTCGCTGGCCAGCCCCTCCTGCCGCCCGCGCAGCCAGAAATGCTGGAAGCCTGCGGACCAGTGGTCCTTGCCGCTGACGCCGAACGAATGGATGTAGCGGTGGTCGACGTCCTTCCAGTTCTCGAAGGAAATGCCCAGCTTCACCGTGCCCTGCACGGCTGCCATGAAATCCTGCTCCTTGATGTCCAGCAGGCGGTGGAAGACCACCAGGGTCGGAATGGTCGCCTCGCCGACGCCGACGGTGCCGATCTCCTCCGATTCCACCAGCGTGATGTCCAGGGTCTTGCCCAGCGTCTTCGACAGGGCCGCGGCCGCCATCCAACCCGCGGTGCCGCCACCGGCGATGACGACGCGCTTGATCGGGCGGGGGCTGACGGTGGTGTCGTGGTTCTGCATGCGGAACGTACTCAGCGGTTGAGGCGCTGCAGCAGCAGCGCGCGGAGATGGCGGGCGCGGGCCTCGTCGATGGGCGAGAGCACGCGGCGCGCGGATGCGGGAATGTGGCCTGCGTCCTCGGCCTCGTCGTAGTCGAAGACGTAGTGCGCGAAGACGTCTTTCCAGATGGCGCGTTCGACAGGCGGCAGGTCGCGCACGCTCATGATGGCGAGCATCAGCGCGTTCATCGGCGTGTCCATCCACGGGGGCGACTGCCGCCACCAGTAGTTGACCAGCACGTTGAACGCATCCAGTCCCTCCATGTGGTGCCACCACATGGAGGGGATGAATACCGCATCGCCCGGCGCCAGCACCGCGCCGCGCGCGTGCCGCAGGGCCTCGGCGAAGCGCGGAAAGCGCGCCATGTCCGGCGCCGAGAAATCGACCAGGCTCACCGCCTGCCCGGCGGGCGTGTGGTCGAGCGGGCCGACGTACAGATTCTTCAACTGCTCCGGCGGAAACAGCGTCACCCGCCGATGTCCCGCCACCACGCAGGCCAGGTTGTCCGGCACGTCCTGATGCGCCGCGATCCGGCTGCGGTTGCCGATCCAGATGCTGGCCAGCGGATCGCGCCCGCGCAGGTCGACGCTGTTCTCGCCACGGAAACCCGGCAGGAACGTATCCAGCGTGGTGGACGCCACATAGATGGACGGTGGCGCCGGAGCCTGCAGATACTTGCGTAAGGTGTCCAGCGCGACGGCCAGGGGCACCTGCTCGCGGCGGAAATTGAAGCCGCTCAGGTCCTCGTTGTAGAACACGCGGCCGGCCGCCTCGGGCGGCGCGATCGTCGCCACCACCGGCATGCCGCCATGGTCGAAACGCTTCAGATAATCGATGGCCGCGTTTGCCGACGTGCGTGCGGCCTGCACCATGGGCCACTGCGCCACCAGTCCGCGCAGCACCGTGGGACGGGAGGAACGCAGCAGTTCCTCCGGCAGCGATCCCGGATCGACGCCGGTGAGCTCCTCGATGGGTTCAATGGCCGGCAGCACGGCGGCGGTTCATCCGCTCGATCAGGTCGCGGAAGCGCGATACCGAGGCCAGCACCATGTAGATCGGCAACAGGTGCCCATCGCGCGCGAGGCGTTCCAGCGCCGCGCCGTCCAGCGCCTGCAGCCGGGCCTCGTCGATGGTATGGAAACCGGCCAGCCGGTTGTGCGGGCCGTCGTCCAGCTGGACATCCAGCACGAACGATTCAAGCAACTGGTGCCGCAGCAGCGCTTCGATGAAGGCCGGGGTGGCGACGACGCCATCGTGCAGGGCCGCCAGCACCGACTTGATGCGTTCGAGGAATTCGGTGGTGCCGCCGTATTCGCGGAACAGCACCTCGCCCCGGCCGCTGCGCACGCGCGGATGGTCCAGGTCGATGTGGATCAGGCGTTCCTCGCCGGCAATGCCGATCAGGAACGGTTGTCGCTGCACCGACAGCGGGATATAGGTCGCATCCCAGCGGTCGCCTTGCAGGAACAGGTTGGCGCCTTCGTGCAGGCCGAACAGGGCCAGCGGCTGGAAGCCGCCCGCGGCGTCGCGACGGAACACGATGGGGTAGTGCGCCTGCACGTTGCGGAACTCGTCCGGGAACGTCAGCGCTTGCATCACCTCATCGCCGAGGGCCGCCCCGTGGCCGGCTTCCACCCGAAGGTGCAGGTGCTCGACGTTGCTCAACAGCACGTGGTTGCTCATTCGCTATCGAAGACTTCCGGACGGGAGGCGACAGGCACGCGCATCGTGCCTGATCGCGGTTTGCAAGGAAAGAAGGGCCGCTGGTGTTCCCAGCGGCCCCTCTACCGCCCTGGAGAGTAGCAGGCGGTTGCGACGGCGCAAGCCTCAGAAGCGATAGCGCAGGCCGAACATGTAGCGCGGACCGGTCTGGGTGGCGAACCGCACCATGTTCTCGTGGCGGGCGTGCGTGCGCATCGTCTCGTCGGTCAGGTTGATGCCTTCCAGGCTGAGGGTCAGCTGCGGCGTGACCTGGTAGCTGACGTTCATGTCGAGCTGCCCGTACTCCTCGACATAGTTCGGGTTGTTGCCCTGCCCGCCCACGCCGTTGAAGAACTCGTCGCGCCAGTTGTATGCCGCACGGATCTGCCACGGCCCCTTGTCGTAGAACGCCACCAGGTTGGCCGAATCGCTCAGGCCCACCAGCGGGTACTGGTCACCCAGGTCGGTGTTGTCGAACGTCAGGCCCGAATCGACCTTGGTGTAGTTCGCCGCCAGGCCGAAGCCGCTGTCCCAGAACAGATGCTGGATGTTGATTTCCCAGCCATCGAGCGTATCCGAGCGCTGGTTCGCCGGCACGGTGATGTTGAAGCCCGCGACCGGATCGCCCGGCTGGCCCGTGATGGTGCCCGCCGCCACGTCCACGCCCGGATCACCGGCATGGTTGGCGAAGATGTAGGTGCGGATGCAGTCGCCGTCGGTCGGCAGGCAGCCGGCCGCAAGCGCGTTGTTCCAGTAGGTGCCGCCCACCGGGGTGCGCAGCGAGAACGGCTCTTCACGCACGATGGTGTCGCTGATGAAGTTCTCGATGTCCTTGCGGAAGTAACCCACCGAGAAGTAGCTGCCCTCGCTGTAGTACCACTCGAACGACAGGTCGAAGTTGTCCGACAGCAGCGGTTCCAGCGCCGGGTCGCCACGGCTGCCGTCGCCGCCGGTGATGCGCACGACGTTGGCCAGCTGCTGGCCGCCGCGGATGGCGCCCCAGCCGGGGCGGCCGATGGTCTGGCTGTAGCTGCCGCGCAGCACCATGCTGTCGCTGAGATCCAGCTTCAGGTCCAGGTTCGGCAGGAAGTAGTCGTAGTCCCCCTCGCGCCGGCCGAAGGTCTGCTCAGCGGCGTAGTTGACGTACAGTTCGTTGGCCGCCACCCACGAGATGGTCTCGCCCACGCGCTCCAGCGCGGTGGAGACGACCTCGGTCTTCTCGTAACGGACGCCCAGGGCCACGTGCAGCGGCATGGACCAGTCGAACATCGTCGTCCACTGCACGTACGCGCTCTTCGACTTCTCGGTCGTGCGCATGTCGTCGGTGAACTCGGTCGGCATCTGGTAGCAGCTGGCGCAGCCGGTTTCGGCGATCGCGGCCTGGCGCAGGCGCTCGAAGTCGAACACCAGGAACGCATCGGTCCAGTTGGGGTTGTTGTGGTTGCCGAACGCCTCGAAGTAGCGCGACATGTGGTCGGTGTACCAGATGCTGTCGTCGTAGTCGGCCGGCGTGCCCACGCCGCCCCACGTATCGCGCTGCATCACGGCCGATGCCGAGCGGTTCTGCACGTCGATGGCCGACACGCCGAAGTCCAGCCCGGAATACTCGCCGAACTCGAAGCGGCCCTTGGCCTGCAGCTGCTCCACCTCGGACTTGTTGTAGCTGTTCTGGAACACCGAACCGGTGACCAGCGCCTGCGACGCCAGCACTTCGGTCTGGCCGGGCGGCAGCACGACGTTGACGATCGGGATCTCGCCGCTGTAGTCGACCGTGGTGGTGCCGCGCACGTAGGCGGCCACGCCGAGCACGCCGGCCGAGCCGAGCGGGCTGTCCGGCTTCGATTCGGAACTGGAATTGTGGTAGTCGAACTCGAGGTTCAGGTTGTCGGTGACTTCCCACTCGACGTTGAAGCCCAGCGAGTCGCCCTGGGTCTTGGTCGCCAGCTGCATGCCGCCCATCGACAGGTCGGCGTTGGTCATGTCCTCGGAGTAGATGATCGGCGCCGCGACGGGACCATCGGTCCACGAACTGTCGCCCGGGCCGTAGTTGAACCACACCGACAGCTCGCTGCGCTGCTGCTGCACCTTGTTCTCGACGTAGCTGTAGTCCAGCGTGGTGGTCACGTTGTCGGTCGGCGCCCACTGCAGGGTCACCTGGCCGTTGGTGCGCTGGCGTTGCACGCCGTTGACGCTGTAGCCGGTGTTCTGCGGACGCGCGTAGACGTCGTCCGGTCCCGGCCGGTTTTCGATGCGGTCGTAGTAGGTCTCGCCCGGCAGCGGCAGGCGCTGCCAGCTGTTCGAGTTGTCGCCGTAGAACGTCAGCCAGCCATCGGCGACCGACGCCTGGTTGAAGCCGGAGTCGCGTTCCTGGTAGCTGCCGCTCAGCGCGATGCCGAAACGGCCGTCGGCGTAGGTCTGGCTGAAGATGCCGGACATCTCACCGGTGAAATCGCTGCCCTGCAGGGTCCTCGGCAGGTTGTCGTTGGAGCTGTCGTTGACCGCCTTCAGACCGAACGTCGCCACCGGATCGGCCTGCAGCGGGCGCGCGGTCCTCACGTCGATGGTGGCGCCGATGCCGCCCGTGGGATTGTCGGCACGACCGGTCTTGAAGACGCGGATCTCCGAGATGGCTTCGCTGGCCAGGTTGGCGAAGTCGAACGAACGGGACGTGGACGAACCCGCACCGCCGCTGCCCAGGTTGGAGGCCGGCATCTGGCGGCCGTTGAACAGCACGAGGTTGTAGTCCGGACCCATGCCGCGCACGGTGACCTTGGAGCCTTCGCCGCTGGACGTGCGGTCGATCGACACGCCGCTGATGCGCTGCAGCGATTCGGCCAGGTTGGTGTCCGGGAACTTGCCGATGTCCTCGGCGACGATACCGTCGACCACGCCCTGCGAATCCCGCTTGAGGTTCATCGATGCATCGAGGCTCGCCCGGATGCCGGTGACGACGATCGTGTCCAGCTCGGTGGCATCGGCCTGCGGCGCGGTGGCCGGCGTGGTGGTAGTGGTTTCCTGTCCTGACGGCTGGGCCCATGCGGGACCGGCCATGGCGAACAGCAACGCGGATGTCAGCACCCGCTTCCTGGGAACGGACTGCAGTTTCTTCATGGATTTTCCCCTCTCCGGAAATTCACGAAATCAAGTTGTCGAAGTTGTGGAACGCGCTCGAAGCCCCTTCCCCTCACATTGGGCGGCATTGGACGCCCGATTGACAGCGTTGTCAACTTTCCGGCCAATCGGCCTTCAATCCGCAAAAAACCCTTGTTTTCAGCACTCCGCTTGATGCTGCGCTGCAGCTGAAACCGTTTTCGCTCCTCCTCGTGTCCGAAAAATTCTTTGCGGATTTTTCCCCGCAACGCTGCCTTCCGGGCACGCAAGGCCACACCGCGGACCCATCGGGACCGCGATCGGTTCTTTCATTCCATGCGATACGCGACGGCGAGCGCGCCGTCGTCCTGCGGCATTACGCGAGGTCGGGCGGGCGCGTCGATTCGCGGAACAGCACCTGGTGTTCCACATGCACCATCACGCCACCGCCCTGCGTGCGGATGCGCGCCAGCAACTCGAGCGTGGCCAGCTTGCCCATCTCCGCGGTCGGCTGGCGCACCGTGGTCAATGCCGGATAGATGTGCCGGGCGATGGGCGTGTCGTCGAAACCGCAGACGGACACGTCGTCCGGCACCACCAGTCCGCGCTGGCAGGCGGCACGGATGACGCCCGCCGCCATGTCGTCATTGGCGGCGAAGATCGCGGTCGGCGGCTCCGGCAGGTCGAGCAATGCATTGGCGGCCTCGATCCCCGATTCGAACGAGAATGCACCCTGCACGACGAGCTCCGGATCGAACGCGATGCCCGCCTTGCGTAGCGCATCCTTGTAGCCCTTGTGGCGCCAGTGGCATGCGCCGTGGGACGGCGGGCCCTTGATATGGCCGATGCGGCGATGTCCCTGGCCGATCAGGCCCTCCATCAGTTCCAGCACGGCGGCGGTCTCGTCCATCATCACGCCGATACGCCCCGCGCCATGCTTGGGCGCGATGCAGGAAAACGGCACGCCGTGCGCCTCGAGGAATTCGATCACGGTCGGATCGTCGGTCAGCGGCGGGATCAGCACCACGCCGTCGGGCGCGAAGTGTTCGAACACCACCTTCAGGTCGTCGGCCTTTCGCTGCTTCGGCGTGCCGACCGGCGCCAGCACCAGGTTGTAGTGGCTGTCGCGGCAGGCATCCAGCATGCCGCTCTGGATTTCCATCAGGTAATTGCGCGAGGGATTGTTGTAGACCAGCGCGATCACGTACGAGCGCTGGCCCGCCAGGCTGCGCGCGGACAGGTTGGGACGGTACTGCAGCTTTTCGACCGCCTTCATGACCCGCTGGCGCATTTCATCGCGCACGTTCGGCTCGTTGTTGAGCACGCGCGAGACGGTCTTCATCGATACACCCGCTGCTGCAGCCACATCCTCGATACGACTACGCATAGTGCAATTCCTGCTCCAGATTCGACACGGCTCGCGGCTGCGGCAGATTCTGACAGCGCCGCCAGTGCTTGTGTACCGCCCGCTCCCCTCCCCCTGCGATCGCGTCCGTTGCACAGACACCCCGATCGCGCCCCTGCCCCACCCTCCTGCACGCGCAACCGGCATGCTGCAAGGCAACACGCTGCGGCCGTGCGACGCGCATCCGCGTGATCCCGCGCCGCAAACGCCAACGGAAATCGCCGCACGTTTGACAGCTTCGGTGCGCCGAATGTATGACAGCGCTGTCAGAATCGCATGTTATCCGTCCGCACAGAAGAGCCGGCGCCGCATGTCCCGCGCCGCTCATCCGACAGTCCGAGGCCTGCCCATGAATCCACGCTCCCTCTTCGCCGGTGCCACGCTGGGCGCCCTGCTCATCAGCCTGCCCGGCTCCGCCATGGAGGCCGGGCCCAAGGAAAGCGCCATGAAGTCCACCGATGCCGTCACCATCTTCACCACCGCGCAGGGCACCGGGCAGCGACTCGGGCACAGCGGCGAGGTGACGTTGAAGCCCGGTCATCCGCTCACCGAAGCCGAGACTTCCGTGTTCGTCAACCCGGACAAGCGCTTCCAGCCGATGCTGGGCATCGGTGGCGCCATCACCGATTCAAGCGCGGAGGTTTTCGCCACGCTGTCGCCCGCCAAGCAGGCGGAGTTCCTGAAGGCCTATTACGATCCGAGTGAAGGCATCGGCTACACGCTGCTGCGCACCACCATCCACAGTTCCGATTTCAGCTCCGCCAGCTACACCTACATCGAGGAGGGCGACAAGACCCTGTCCACGTTCTCGATCGACCACGACCGCAAGGCGCGCATTCCGATGATCAAGCGCGCCATCGAAGCCGCCGGCGGCACGCTCACCACCTATGCGAGCCCCTGGAGCGCGCCCGCCTTCATGAAGACCAACCGGCACATGCTGCGCGGGGGCGCGTTGCTGCCGGAGTACAACGATGCCTGGGCACGCTACTTCACCAGGTTCATCCAGGCGTACGAAGCCGAAGGCATCCCGATCTGGGGCATCACCCTGCAGAACGAGCCCATGGCGAAGCAGACGTGGGAATCGATGCTGTTCACGGCCGAGGAGGAACGCGATTTCCTGAAGAACCACCTCGGGCCGACGATGCACCGCGCCGGCTATGCCGACAAGAAGATCATCGTGTGGGACCACAACCGCGACATGATGGTGCATCGCGCGCACGTCATCTTCGGAGATCCGGAGGCTTCGAAGTACGCATGGGGCATGGGTTTCCACTGGTACGAGACCTGGGCCGGCTTCGACCCGATGTTCGGCAACGTGGCCGCCGTCGCGCAGGCCTATCCCGACAAGCACCTGCTGCTGACCGAGGCGACGGTGGAGAAGTTCGATCCCGCCCGCTACCAGCACTGGCCCAACGCCGAACGCTACGGCACCGCCATCATCAACGACCTCAACAATGGCGCAGAAGGCTGGACCGACTGGAACATCCTGCTGGACCAGCACGGCGGCCCGAACCACGTCGGCAACTTCTGCTTCTCGCCCATCCACGGCGACACCACCACCGGCGAACTGATCTACACGCCCAGCTACTACTACATCGGCCATTTCTCCAAATTCATCCGTCCGCAAGCACGGCGCGTCAGCGCGGTGAGCAGCCGCAGCACGCTGTTGACGACGGCCTTCCTCAATCCGGACAACCGGCTCGCCACGGTCGTCATGAACCGCACCGACCAGCCCATCACCTACAACTTCTACGTGGGTGAGCGGTCGGCGCAGGTGACCATCCCCGCGCGCGCCATCCAGACCCTGCAGCACTGAGGCGGACGCTGATGCGACGCCTCCTGCCCACCGGTCTGTTGCTGCTGGCGGTGCTGGCCGGCCGTCCGGCGCTGGCGCAGACGACGCCTTATCCGTGGCCGGACGGAAAGCGGGCCGCGGTCAGCCTGGCCTACGACGATGCCCTGGATTCGCAGCTGGACAATGCGATCCCGGCGCTCGACCGGCATGGGCTGAAGGGAAGCTTCTACCTGCAGCTCTCCAGCGCCACGGTCCGCCTGCGGATGGAGGACTGGCGCCGCGCGGCCCGGCACGGGCATGAGCTCGGCAACCACACCCTGTTCCACCAGTGTTCCGCGTCGCTGCAGGACCGCGGCTGGGTGGAGCCCCAGCGCGACCTGGATACCACCACCGCTGCGCAGATGAAGGACCAGGTACTGCTGGCCAACGTCATGCTGGCCGCCATCGACGGCCAGCACGAGCGCACCCTGACCGTGCCCTGTGGCGACGTGATGGCGCGTGCCGGCAACTACATCGACCGGGTCGCCGACCAGTTCGTGGCCATCAAACTCGGCCATGCGGAGGTCATCGACGACATGCGCGCCCTCGACCTTCAGGCCGTGCCGGTCATCGTGCCCGTGGGCGTCACCGGCGCGCAGCTCATCGCGCATGTGGAGGCCGCGGCCGCCCGCGGCACGATGGTGAACTTCACCTTCCACGGCATCGGGGGCGATCATCTGGCCGTGTCCAACGAAGCCCATGAAGCGCTGCTGGCCTACCTCGCCCGCCACCGCGACCGCTACTGGGTGGACACGTTCGTCAACCTGATGCGCCACGTGCGCGACCAGCGCGCCGCTTCCCCGTAACCCCCACCGCGTGGCGTGACGGCGGGGCGGCCGCGCCCGCCACGCCGGAAGCGGGATCGTCCCGCCTGTCCATGCCATGCGCGGCCAGCATCGCGTCCAGCCGCCGCGCCACATGTGCGCGGTCCGCCATGCCGGCACCGTCATCGATGCGGCCGGCGAGCGCGTTGAACTGCGGCCAGAACTGGGCCGGATGGCGCAGCCTCGCCAGCCACGGCGACAGCATGGCGGCCAGCCGGTCCAGTTCGCGATCCAGCGATGCGCGCGTGTTCACGCGATGGCCCGCGGCCACGACACCCGCACGTGATGCACGCTGCCGTCATCGACCAGCGGGATGCGCGGTCCCGGCAGCCCGATGCCATCCATCTCCATGCGCACCGGTCCCGCGTCGTGCTGGCTGACCTGGATCGCATACAGGCTGGCGCCGAAACGGTAACGGAGCGTACAGCCGGGCCAGTCGGGGGGCAGGCACGGCGTGATCAGCAGTTCATCGCCGAGCCGCTGCAGGCCCAGCAGCGATTCCGTCAGCAGGCGGTACATCCAGCCGGCCGAGCCCGTGTACCAGGTCCATCCGCCCCGCCCCACATGCGGGGCCACGCCGTAGACGTCCGCCGCCAGCACATAGGGCTCCACCTTGTAGATGGCCGTGGCTTCGGCGTCCTGCGCGTGGTGGACGGGATTGATCATGCGCGCGAGTTCCCAGGCGCGCGTGGCATCGCCGCGCTGCGCGAACGCCATGGCCGCCCACACCGCGGCATGCGTGTACTGCCCGCCATTCTCGCGCACGCCGGGCACATAGCCGCGGATGTAGCCAGGATCTTTCGGCGTCCTGTCGAAGGGAGGATCCAGCAGCTGGATCAGCCCCGCGTCGCGCCGCACCAGGTGCCGGTCGAGCGACGCCATCGCCTGCGCGGCACGCGCAGGGTCCGCGGCGCCGGACAGCACCGACCAGCTCTGCGAGATCGAATCGATCCGGCATTCGTCGCTGGCGGTGGAACCCAGCGGACTGCCGTCGTCGAACCACGCGCGCCGGTACCACTGTCCATCCCAGGCATGGATCTCGATGTTCTCGCGCAGGCGCTCCGCCTGCTCCAGGCAGTAGTCGGCGAATGCGCCGTCGTCGCGCGCCCTGGCGACCTCGACGAAGCGCTGCAGGGTGTCGTAGAGGAAGAAGCCCAGCCAGACGCTCTCGCCACGTCCCGCTTCACCGACGCGGTTCATGCCATCGTTCCAGTCGCCCGTGCCGATCAGCGGCAACCCGCGTTCGCCCAGCAGGCGGCAGCCACGCTGCAGGGCCAGCACGCAATGCTGGTAGAACGACTGGCGCAGATGGGACACCACCGGCATGTCGTAGTACGACTCTTCATCGGGACCGACAGGGCGCCCGTCGATGAACCGTACGTCCTCGTCGAACACACTGGCATCGCCGGTCACCTGCAGGTAGCGGGACGCGGCCAGCGGCAGCCACAGGTAGTCGTCCGAGCAACGGGTGCGCACGCCGCGTCCCTGCGGTGGATGCCACCAGTGCAGCACGTCGCCCTGCGGGAACTGATGGGCCGCGCACAGCAGCAGGTGCTCGCGGGCCAAGGCGGGCTTCGCATGGACCGTCGCCATGGTGTCCTGCAGCTGGTCGCGGAAACCGAACGCGCCGCCGGACTGGTAGTAGCCGCTGCGCGCCACGTAACGGCACGCCAGCGTCTGGTACATCAGCCAGCCGTTCGCCAGCGCATCCACGCTGGGGTCGGGCGTCTCCACCTGCACGGTGGTCAGCAACTGGCGCCAATGGATGCGCAGTGCATCCAGCGCATCGTGCGCACGCTGCGCGCCCTGCAACCTGCGCGCCAGCTGCAGGGCCTCGTCCCGGTCCCTGCCCATGCCCAGCCGGAACACCGTTTCCGTTTCCTGGCCGTCCGCGAGCGACAGCGGCACCTGGATGGCGGCGCATGGGTCCAGCCCCACGCCAAGCCGGCCGGAAAGACGCTCGCGACGCAGTGCCGCAGGATGCCCCAGGCTGCCATTGCGGCCCAGGAACTCGGTGCGGTCGGTCGTGTAGCTGCAGCCGCTGGCGTCGGTATCGAAGAAGGCGACGCGACCATTGAACTCGGTGTTGTACGGATTGCGCGCGGTGAGCACGCCGCTGCCGGCATCCTGTTCGCTGATGACGTGCATCTGCGACTTCACCCGCAGGTCGCCCAGCACCCACTCCACATAGCCGGTGGCCGAGATCCGCCGCGGCCGGCCGGACAGATTGCGCAGCTTCAGCACGGAGAACTTCACTGCATCCTCGACGGCCACGTACACCCACAGCTCGCTGGCGATGCCATCTTCCATGTGTTCGTAGACGCTGTAGCCGAAGCCATGGCGCGTGCGGTAGGCACCGTGACCGCGCCGGGGCAGCGGCGTCGGCGACCACACGTGCCCGGTGTCCTCGTCGCGCAGGTAGAACGCTTCGCCACCGCTGTCGGAGACCGGATCGTTGTGCCAGGGCGTCAGCCGGAACTCGTGCGCGTTCTCGAACCAGGTGTAGCCGACCATGCTCTCCGTGACGACCGTGCCCAGCTTCTCGTTCGCCAGCACGTTGGACCAGGGCGCCGGCGTGGGCGCACCGTCGCGGGTGGTGATCAGATACTCGCGGCCATCGGCCGAGAAGGCGCCGGTGCCGTTGTCGTAGATGACCTCGTTGGCGGCGGCTTCGAACGGCCACGCATCGTGCTCTTCATCGACCTGCGGCGGCGGCGGCAGTCCGCTGGTCGCCTGCAGGTCCGGCTGCGCTTCCATCGGCCCTTCAGGCAGCAGCGCGGGGATGCTGCGCTCGACCGGTTCATGGCGACCGACCTGCGCCGCCAGCGAACCCTGCTGGTCGCTGATGATCACGCGGGCGACCGACTGCAGCAGGATGCGGTCTTCCTGCGACATCTGGTAGCCGGGCCGCACGAAGATGCCGCCGGGCCGGTCCAGCACGTTGGTTTCCGGATCGGCCGAGATCATGCCCAGGATCTGGTCCTGCAACTGCTGGCGGTAGCCGGTCTGGCTCTCGTTCCAGATCACCAGGTCGGCGCGCAGGCCCTTCAGTCGCCAGTAGGCATGGGCCTGCACCATCTGCCGGACCAGCTCGATGTTGTCCGCGTCGGAAATCTGCAGCAACACGATCGGAAGATCGCCGGAGATCGCATGGCCCCACAGGCCGGACTGGCCACGCTGGTTCTGCAGTAGCACCGCGGGGTCGGCACGCAGCAGCGGATGGGCGTAGACGATCAGGCCGGCGAGCCGCTCGTAGAGCTGCGCATCGGCCTGGGACGCATTGATCTGGCGCCTGACCACCTGGCTGTGGGTCCAGGCCAGGTCGAAGACGCGGTCGGCCAGGCGCCGGTCGCGGTACTTGTCGATCAGGTCGGCGCAGGCTTCGCGGTCCACGCCCACGCCGTAGACCATGTCGATCATCGCCGTCTGCCCCGGCGCCAGCTCGATGCGGCAGCGGATCGCCACCACCGGATCCAGCACCGAGCCCTCGCTGTCGCTCAGCGCCTCCGCGTCCGACAACGCATGCGGCGAACGCGGCGTGTTGCCGCGCCCCAGGAAGCGCGCACGGTCGGTTTCGTACGAGATCGCACTGATGTCGGCGTCGTGCACCGCCACCAGGTGGAACATCCACGGCGGCACCTCGTCGTGCGCGCGCGGTCGCCGCGTGCACAGCAGCGCCTGCTTCTCGCGCACGATCTGCGACTGCACGAACAGGTTGCTGAAGGCCGGGTGCGCCTCATCCGCGATGGCGGGCGCCAGCACCACTTCGGCGTAGGTGGTGATCTCGATGGTGCGGGTGCGGCGGCTGCGGTTGCTCAGGCGCAGCCGGCGCAGTTCGATGTCGTCCTCGGCGGAAATGGCAATTTCCAGGTGGCTGTCGTAGCCGCGCTTGCGGCCACGGAATTCGGCCTTGGCATCGGAGAAGATCGCCTCGTACTGGTCGACCGGTACGCAGGTGGGCTGCAGGGAGGTGGACCAGAACTCGCCGCTCTCGACATCGCGCAGGTAACAGAAATTGCCCCAGTGGTCGCGCGTGCCGTCCTCGCGCCAGCGGGTGACCGCCATGTCGCGATGCCGGCTGTAGCCGCCGCCGGCGTGGGTGAGCAGGCCGTGGTAACGACCGTTGGACAGCAGTTGCACGGCGGGCCGTGAGGTGCCCGGGTTGCGCAGGATGCGCAGCTGGGTCTCCGTTTCGGTGGGCGTGGCGCGTGCGCCGAGCGTCTCCGCCTCGTGCGGATGGAACACGCCCGTGTGCGGGATGCGCTCCTGCAGCAGCAGCAAGGTCGCCTGGAACTCGGCATCGGCCACGAAGCGGCGCTGCATGGGCTGTTGCCGCAGCAGGTGGACCAGCGCGAGGAAACCCATGCCCTGGTGATGGGCCATGAACGACCGCACCACCACGCATTCCTGTCCGTGCGGGACGCGCGCCGGCGTGTAGTCGATGGCCTCGTAGAAGCCGAAGTGGCCGCCGAAACCCAGTGCATCCAGGCGCTGCAGGTTCTGGCAGGCCGCTTCCGGCGCCACCATCAGCGCCATCATGCTCGCGTACGGTGCGATGACCAGGTCCTGGCCCAGCCCGCGTTTCAGGCCCAGTCCCGGCACGCCGAACGCGCGGTACTGGTAGTTCATGCGCGCGTCCACGGTGTTGTAGCCGGATTCGGAGACGCCCCACGGCACGTCGTGGTGCGCGCCATGGGCGATCTGCGCTTCCACCGCATGCCGCGCGGTCTGGTCCAGCAGCGTGTCCGGATAACTGGGCATGACCAGCTGCGGCATCAGGTACTCGAACATCGAACCGCTCCACGACAGCAGCGTGGCATCGCCGTTCACCTCGGTCAGCAGCCGGCCGAGCGCGAACCAGCTCTCCTGCGGCAGCTGCCCCTGCGCGATGGCGACGAAGCTGCACAGCCGCGCTTCCGACGCCAGCAGGTCGTAGAAGCCGCTGTCCAGCCGGTGTTCGTCCAGGTTGTAGCCGATCGCCAGCAGGTGGCGCGAGCGGTCGTACAGGAATTCGTATTCCATCAGCGAGAACTGCCCGGCGATGTGGGCCAGGCGTTCGAGCTGGTGGATGCGCTCGCGTGCGCGCTTGCTGGCCAGCGGGCGGTCGTTGCGGTCCTGCAGTTCGCGCAGCGTGGGCATGCGCTCGGTGCGCGCCTCCTGCGAGGCGAAGTCGGGAACCAGGAACACCAGTTCCGCATGCGCGGAGCGGCACGCATCGGCCAGCCGCGTGGGCCAGTGCGGTGCATCCCCCTCGTCCGGCGATGCGGCCGGCCATGCGGCGACGATGTCGTCCGCATGCGCCACCAGCTGCGCCAGCGCGCCTTCGGCTTCATGCACGGTGGCGGGTGGCTGCGCCAGCGTGGCAGACAGGGCCGTGCGGAATGCCGTCAGGGCACCGGACAGCGCCTCACTGTCGATCGGCGCCTGCCGGCGTGCGTCCTCCAGCACCGCCAGCGTATCGACCAGCCCGGCGAACGTGCACGGCGCCAGCACCGGCGCGTCCGCCAGCAGCAGCAGGCCCTGGCGAAGCGTCAGCAGGTGCCCCGCCAGGTTGCCGCTGTCCACGGTGGACAGATAGGCCGGCGGCAGCGGCCGCAACGTCTCGGTGTCGTACCAGTTGTAGAAGTGCCCACGATGGCGCGGCAGCAGGTCCAGCGTGGCGAACACCAGGCGCGTGCGCTCCATCACCCCGCCCGCCTGCAGATAGCCGAAGTCGTACGCCGACAGGTTGGCCAGCAGCGACAGGCCGATGTTGGTGGGCGAGGTGCGGCGCGCCACCACCAGCGTGGGATGTTCCTGCACGTTGTCGGGGGGCAGCCAGTGATCCTCGGCGCGCACGTAGCTTTCGAAGAACGCCCAGGTGCGGCGGGACAGCTTGCCCAGGAACGCCAGCTGGGAGGCCGACAGGTCGGCGGCGCGGTGGGCGGGCGGGCGGCCCAGCCAGGCCATCAGCAGCGGCGACGCCAGCCACAGCAGCAGCAACGGCATTCCCACCCACAACAATGCCGGCTGTCGCATCGCCAACAGCACGGCGACAGCGAGGGCAAAGACCGGCGCAGCCGCCATGCTGCGCAACTCGGCCCCCATGCCACTGCCGAGGCTGCGCTCGACCTCACTGGACGGATTCCATTGCAGCAGATGCCTGCGCGTGACCAGCAGGCGCCACAGCGTGCGCAGGATCGCTGCCAGACTGAAGAACGCTTCGTACGGCAGGCAGGCCAGGGTGACGGCGGCGCGCAACAGTTGGCGCGACGTGGACCTGCCCACCCGCAGCAGGTGGGTTTCCAGCGGCATGTCCACCGGAAGGGAAACCATGTCGCGCAGCGCCGGCACCAGCACCGGCAGCAACCACAGGCTGAGCAGCCACGCGGTCCAGGCGAGCGGCTGCGGAGCGAACAGCCAACCCAGGACCAGCAGGGCGGTGGTGGCCGCGGGCACCAGACTGCGGCGCAGGTTGTCCAGCAGCTTGCCGCGCGACAACCAGGAAAGCGGGTTGCGCTCGAACCCGCCCTCGCGGCGCGGCACCCACGGCAACAGCCAGGGCAACAGCTGCCAGTCGCCGCGGATCCACCGGTAGCGCCGCTTCACGTCCGCGGCGTAGCGCGAGGGATAGTCCTCGAACAGGCGCACGTCGCTGACCAGGCCGGCGCGCGCGTAGCACCCTTCCAGCAGGTCGTGGCTGAGGATGCGGTTGTCGGGGAAACGGTCCGCGAGCGCGTGCTCGAACGCATCCACGTCGTAGATGCCCTTGCCCACGAACGAGCCTTCGCCGAACAGATCCTGGTACACGTCGGACACGGTGCGCGTGTACGGATCGATGCCCGGCTCACTGCCGAACATGCGCGCATAGCGCGAGCTCCTGCGACCACCCAGGCTGGTGCCCACGCTGGGCTGCAGGATGCCGTAGCCCCGCACCACGCGACGCTGGCGTGCATCGAACGCCGCCCGGTTGAGCGGATGCGCCAGAGTCCCGGCGAACTCGCGGGCGGCATCGCGCGGCAGGCGCGTGTCCGTGTCCAGCGTGATCACGTAGCGCACCTGGGCCAGCGGCACGGTGTTGCCGACCACGCGCAGGAAATCCTCGCTAGATCCCCCGCGCAGCAGCCGGTTCAGTGCGGCCAGCTTGCCGCGCTTGCGTTCGTACCCCATCCAGCGCCGCTCGCGGTCGTTCCATTGCCGCGGCCGGTGGAACAGGAAGAACAGATCGCCGCCGCCCTCACCGGCGCGTTCCGGCGCGTAACGGGCATTGAGTTCTTCGATACGGCGCGTCGCGCGCGCGAGCAAGGCTTCGTCGCCCGGCAGCACTGCCTCGTCCGCGTCCAGGAAGTCGGTCAGCAGCGCGAAATGCAGATGAGGATCGCGATTGGCCAGGAAGCGCACTTCCAGCCCTTCCACCAGGCTGTCGACCCCTTCCACGCTGCCCAGCATGCTGGGTACCACCACCAATGTGCGTGCATCCGCCGGAATGCCCCGGGAAAAATCCATCCGCGGCAGCGGCCGTGGCGGCACCAGCAAGGTGGCCGCCCAGTTGACCAGCGCGATGCCCAGTTCACTGAAAGCCAGCAAGGCCAGCGTCACCAGCAGCCAGGTCGGCACGGCCTGCGCCGACGGGCCGGTCGCCATCAGCGCCCACGTGAACATGCCGGCGATGGCCGCGATCGGCAGCAGGTAGACCAGCAGGGGAACGCGATGCCGCCGCAGGCGGGCATGGCGGTGGCCCGGCGCGGATGCCGCGACGGCTGCCTGCGTCTGCGCCACGCCGTCGTCCACCAGATAGAAGCCCACGTGCGCTTGGTGATCCGCCGGATCGGCCGTGGCCGCCGCCTGCGCCAGGCGCAAGGCGGTGTCGGCCACGTCCTGCTCGCTGGCGCCGCTGCGTTGCGCCATCTTCTCGACCACGTGCCGGTAACTGTCGCGGGTGCTGAAGTCCATCACGGCGTAGGTCCGCGCCGGATCCAGGCGCAGCGTGCGTTCGACCACGCTCATGTTCTCGACGAATTCCCGCCAGTCCATGTTGGCCAGGAAACGCAGGCTGCCGATGCTGTTGCTGATGGACACCTGGTCGGCCGCCTGCTGCTGGCTTTCCAGGTGCACCAGTTCCTCGATGCGGTGGCCGCCATCGGCGACCCACTGCTCCAGCCAGGTGAGCGGCATGGAGAACACGCCGCCCCGGCCCTGCAGCCCGCGGGTCAGTTCGGAGACGAAGGCACCGGACAGCGGCGGCCGTGAACGCGCCATGTCGGCGATCACCAGCACCACGTCCTTGGGGTTCTCCGCCGCCGTCAGGTTCAGTTGCTCGGCCCATTCGCCCGCCAGCCGGTGGTCGGCGCTGTCGCGCATCACCCGCACGGCCATGCGCCGCAGGTTGTCGATCAGCGCCAGGCGCAGCATGATCGGGATCGCCCACAGTTCGCCGAGTTTCAGCGGCGTGATGGACTGGTAGGCCGCCACGAACCGGCTGATGGTTTCCGCGTCGATGCGGCCATCGCCATGCGCGATGGCTTCCAGCGACAGGTCGTAGACGCGCGGCAGCCCGGCCGAAGGGCCCTGGCCCAGCGAGGGCAGCTGGCGACTGTAGCCTTTGGGCAGATGACGACGCGCGGTGTGGATCTGCTCTTCGACCAGATAGTAGTTGTCCAGCAACCACTCGCCGGCAGGCGTGATCCGCTGGTCTTCCTGCACCATGCGGGTCAGCAGCGTGCAGACGTCGTCCAGCAGGCCTTCGTTCTCTTCCAGCCGGTCCAGCAGGCGCTCGGGGCCCGGACGCGCGCGCGCGCGGTGCGCGCGGGCCAGCGCACGGCCATGCACTTCCATCTGTTCGACGTTGAACAGCTGCGAGCGAAGCGGTTCTTCCGCCTGTACCGGCTTCTGGGTCGCCGCGCGGCGCCATCGCCAGAGGCGGCGGCGCAAACGCAACCAGCGGCTGAAGACCCTCCAGACCTGGGGCATCGGAAATCCTGTGGGGTGGGCGACCGACGTGGAGGCCATCCTTGCATCCGGGCGGGTACAGGCGCGTGAAAGCGCGTTCACGGCGGCGGACGGACCACGCGATCACGGGCGGGATCGCGTGCCGGCGATGTCGGCCCGAACGCGACCGGCCGCCAGCGGAGCACGCCGCCGCGCCATGCGTGAAGCAACCCTGCCATGCCCGCAAGGCAAAGCGTGCTTTCCTGCCCGTGTGGCGATTTGCTGCCGCCGCCCTCACGGCATGTCGCGCAGTCCTCCGGTTGTCAGCCGCCACCGCCGGGTGGTACCGATGGCGTCGAGGAATGCGAGGTCATGGCTGACCACGACCATCGCGCCTTCGAAGCCCCGCAGCGCGTTCTCCAGCTCGGCGACGGCATCGAGGTCCAGGTGGTTGGTGGGCTCATCCAGCAGCAGCAGATTCGGGGCCTCGTCGGCATGCAGCACGCAAGCCAAGGACAGCCTGACGCGCTCACCACCGGAAAGTACGCGCGCGGGCAGCCGCGTGCGGTCGCCACGGAAGTGGAGCCGTGCCAGCAGATCAGCCCGCGCCTGCGCGTCCATGCCGGGCGTGGCGCGTTCGAAATTCTCCGCCACGCTGAGCGACGGGTCCAGGTGCTCCAGCCGCTGCGACAGGCAGGCAACACGCGTTGATCCGCGCCGGACCACGCCGGCGTCCGGGATGCACTCTCCGGACAGGATCCTCAGTAGCGTCGTCTTTCCGGTCCCGTTGTCGCCCAGCAGGGCGACCCGCTCCGGCCCACGCAGCGTGATCGAGACGCCGTGCCCGCCGAACAGTGCGCGACCTCCCGCATGCACCTGCAGGTGCTCGCCAACGAACAGCAGCTGTCCCTCGGCAACACGCGTGGCGGGCAGCGCGAATGAGGGTACGGACGACGCGGATGTGTTGACCCGCGCGCGCTGGAGTTGCCCGCGCAGGTCATCGACGCGATGTCCATGCACGCCCTCCGCCTTGCCCGCCGAGACCTGCGCGGCACGGGCGCGATTGCCTGCCACGATCCGGGGCAGGCCGGCATCGGCCCGCGTTCGCCTGGCGTTTCCCGTGCGTCTTTCGTTGCGTTCACGCGCCTGCTGCATCTCGCGCTGCTCGCGATGCAGTTCGTTGCGAAGATGATGCACATGCTGCTCCTGCGCCCGCCGCTCCGACGCGACCGTCTGCCGGTAGGCATGGAATCCGCCATTCAAGATGCGCAGACCCGCCGGACGCAGTTCGGCGATCTGTTCCATGTCCTCGAGCAGTTCCCGGTCGTGGCTCGCCACGATCAGGATGCCGTGGTAATCGGCAAGCAGGTCGCGGAGCCGTCTGCGCGCGGTGAGATCCAGATGGTTGCTGGGCTCGTCGAGCAGCAGCACGGCAGGTCGTCGCAGCAGGTGTCCCGCAAGTGCGAGTGACATGGCCTGGCCACCACTGAAGGTGGAGATGCGCCGGGACAGGGTGGCATGCTCCAGGCCCAGCCGTGCCAGCATCGCCTCGGTGCGTTCGCGTAGATCCCATTGTCCTTCGACGCGTTCGAACAGCACCGGATCCGTGTCACCGGCCGCGATGGCCTCCAGCGCATGGATTGCATCGGCGACACCGAGCACGTCCGCCACGCGCGCTCCGGGATCCAGCATCAGGTCCTGAGGCAGATAGCCCATGTCGCCGGAGACCTCGATCCGTCCGGCCTGCGGCAGGAGTTCGCCTGCGATCAGGCGCAGCAAGGTGCTCTTGCCACCGCCGTTGGGAGCGACCAGGCCGGTGCGGGACGGGCCGATCACGCAGGACACATCGGCCAGCACGGGGGTACCGTCGGGCCAGGCAAAAGAAAGTCGTGAAAGGCTGACGCGAACTTCGGACACGGGTTCCTCTTGGGAAGCAGCGCACGCGTTGCGTGCACGGACAGCCGGCGGGAGCGTCCGGTAACGCGCGGGACGGCTCCATTGCCAGGGGGGAACGCTTCGATCACATGTCCGGGGAGGTTCCTGCGGGAACGTGCGGGACGCGCATTGTCGCAAGGCGCAGGACCGCGCGCATGAACGGTCGCTAGACCTTCGTGTCCAGCACCAGGGTGGCGCGCAGTCCGCCACCTTCGCGATTGGCCAGCACCAGCTGCCCGCCCAGTGCGTGCGTGAGCTGCTGCGCGATGGCGAGTCCGAGGCCCGTGCCGCCGGTGGACCGGTTGCGCGAGGCCTCCAGGCGAAGGAAAGGCTGCTTCACCGTTTCCAGCTGGTCCTCGGGCACGCCCGGGCCACGATCCAGGACATCGATGCAGACCCTTTCGCCGTCCAAACGCACGCGTGTCTCGGCGCTGCCGGCATACGCCAGCGCGTTGTCGATGAGGTTCTGCAGGATGCGGCGCAGCACCTGCGGGTGGGTGTGCAGCGACGCCGTGTCTCCCTCGGCGCGCTGCACGGCCTTGCCGGTGTCCTGGTAGTCGCCCACCACGCTGTCCAGGAAGGCGAGCAGATCGAGCCGCACCGACGGCCCCACCGCCACGCTCGCGCTGCGGGCGTAGTTCAGGCCGTCGCGGACCAGCTGGCTGATCTGGTCGATGTCATCGAGCAGCCGAGCCTGCTCGGCGGTTTCCTCCAACGCTTCCACCCGCAACCGAAGGCGGGTGATGGGGGTCTGCAGATCGTGGGAGATGGCCGCCAGGATCTGCGTGCGCTCCGATACGTGCGTGGCGACGCGCGCCTGCAGCAGGTTGAGCGCGTGCGCCGCCTTGGCGATCTCCACCGGCCCGTCCTGCGCCAGCGGTTCGCCTTTTCCGGCGGGATCCATGCGCTCGGCCGCCAGTGCCAGCTGCGCCAGCGGCCGCGTGGCCAGGCGCACCGCCACGCCGACGCACGCAAGCAGCAGCAAGACCTGCGCGGCCAGCACCCAGGGCAGCCAGCGCGCCACCGGCATCGGGGCTGGCGTGACTTCGATGGTCAACGGCTGCCCGTCCTGCAGAGTCAGCTCCACCTCGTAGCGCTCGGGCGACGACGAAACCGCGCGCGGCCGCAACGCATAGCGGTGATCCAGCGCCTCGTCGATCAGGCCGGTCACCTGCCGCGCGCGATCGCTCGCCAGCGGCGTTCCCGCCTGCGCCGGACGCAGCAGGTAACGGTAGGTCCGCCGCTCCAGGCGCGGGATCCATCCGCTCCGCTGCGAGGGCGGGAGACGCTCCAGCAACGCCACGCTGACGGGCACGTCCTCGAACAGGTTCCTCATCATCATCGAGCGCGTGGCATCCATCCGCTCCTGGAACAGCACCGCGAACGACAGCGCATGCGCCAGCAGCAGGCCGGCGCCGAGGATCAGCAACAGCCGCGCACGCAGGGTACGCGGCAGCAGCCGCGCGGAACGCTTCGGTGGCGAGGCACTCATGCGTCGTCGCCGATCAGCACGACGGGCTGACTGAACACATAGCCCTCGCTGCGCACGGTCTTGATGTAGGTCTGCTCGCGCGCGCCATCGCCCAGACGCTGGCGCAGCCGGCTGACCAGCAGGTCGATGGAACGGTCGAACATCTCCGCGTCACGCCCCTGGGTGAGGTTAAGCAGCTGGTCGCGGCTCAGCACCCGTTGCGGGTGGTCGATGAACACGCGAAGCAGCCTGAACTCCGCACCGCTCAGGGGATACGCCGTGCCCTCGGCGTCCAGCAGATGGCGCGCGGTCGTGTCCAGCCGCCAGTCGCCGAAACCCAGCAGGCGGCTGGCCTCGCTGACCTGCAGGTTGGGCGGCAGCATGCGTGCGCGGCGGATGACCGCGTTGATGCGCGCCAGCAGCTCGCGCGACGAGAACGGCTTGGTCACGTAGTCGTCGGCGCCCATCTCCAGGCCGATGATGCGGTCCGTCTCGTCATCGCGTGCAGTCAGCAGCACGATGGGCACCGCCTTGTGCCGGCCGGCACGCAGGTTGCGGCACAACGACAACCCGTCCTCGCCGGGCATCATGACGTCGAGCACGATCAGGTCGATGTCGCTGGTTTCCAACGTGGCGCGCATCTCGCGCCCATCCGCGGCCAGGCTGACCCGCAGCCCGTTGCGCCGCAGGTAGTCGCCGACCATCTGGCGGATGTCCCGGTCGTCGTCGACGACCAGGACATGATCGGTGTGGGATGACATGCGTTCTGCTCCGGAATCCACGGCGCGGCAGGCGCCAGCGAAGGATGGTAGCGCCTCGCCCGCATGGGCCGCGTGCGTCTTTGTATCGGAATGTATCCGTGGCCCGATTCCGGCCATTGGCTGACAAATCCGGCGTGTGCGCGACACGTCGCCGATACACGGCGGGCGCGGAATGTGTCCATCGCCGGCGGCGCCTCCGTTGGCACCTTCCCGAGGACACGCCATGCATGCTTCCGCCCCTCCCTCCCCCCAGGCTGCGCTGGTGTTCGGCGGCTCGCGCGGCATCGGCGCCGCCATTGCCCGCCGCCTGGCGCACGAAGGCTACGCCGTCGCGCTGACCTACGCGTCCCGCGCCGACAAGGCCGACGAAGTGGTTGCCGCCATCCGGTCGGCGGGCGGCCAGGCGATCGCCCTGCAGGCGGACGCGGCGGATCACAACGCCATCATCGCCGCTGTGACCGATGCCACGGCGCGCCTGGGGCCGCTGCAGGTGGCGGTGGTCAACGCCGGCATCTACCAGGGCAGTCCGCTGGACCAGTTCACGCTGGCGATGCTCGACCAGATGTTGGCCGTCAACGTGCGCGGCGTCTTCCTGTCCATCCAGGCGGCCGCCGCGAAGATGGCGGACGACGGACGCATCATCACCATCGGCAGCAACACGGCCCAGCGCAGCGGTTCCGTCGGCAGCAGCGTCTATGCGATGAGCAAGGCCGCCGTGGCCACGCTGGTGCGCGAGCTGGCGCTGGACCTGGCACCGCGCCGCATCACGATCAACAACATCCAGCCGGGCCCGATCGAGACCGACATCACCGCCGGTTTCCTGGATCCGCTGATCCAGCGCAGCCCGCTGCAGCGTGTCGGTCGCCCGGAGGAAGTCGCCTCGCTGGTCGCCTATCTGGCCAGCGCCGACGCGGGCTACATGACCGGCGCCAGCCTGACGATGGACGGCGGCTACGCCCTCTGACACGCGCAAGGCGAACGTGTCCCCGACCGTTTCCCTTTCATCCACCCTGCCGGAGGATCCACCATGTCCGCTACCGCTTCCTCATTCCCTGCCAGCGCCCGCCATGGCCTGCGCTGGCTGCCTTGGCTGCTGGCTTCCAGTCTGCTGCTGAGCGGCGTCGCGGCGGCGACCACGCCCACCGCCACGTCCGACCACACACCGCCCGCCGGACTGGTGGCGGACCAGCAGGTGGATGCCGGCGACCTGCGCATCGGATACGCCGACCTCGGTCCGAAGCGCGGTGAAGTGATCATCCTGCTGCACGGCTGGCCCTACGACATCAATAGCTACGCCGAGGTGGCGCCGCAGCTGGCTGCGCGCGGGTACCGCGTGATCGTTCCGCACCTGCGCGGGTACGGCACCACGCGCTTCCTGTCCGCCGACACGCCGCGCAACGGGCAGCCCGCCGCCCTGGCATCGGATGTCATCGCGCTGATGGATGCGTTGAAGATCCGTCGCGCCACCCTGGCCGGTTACGACTGGGGCGCGCGCTCCGCCGGCATCGTGGCCGCGATCTGGCCCGAGCGCGTCAAGGCGCTGGTGGCTGTCAGCGGTTACCTGATCGGCAGCCAGGAAGCGGGCCGCAAGCCGTTGCCGCCCTCGGCGGAACTGCAGTGGTGGTACCAGTACTACTTCGCCACGGAACGCGGCCAGGCGGGCTATACGCAGTACACGCACGACTTCGCCCGCAAGATCTGGCAGCTGGCCTCGCCCCGGTGGGCGTTCGATGACGCCACCTTCAACCGCAGCGCCGCTGCGCTGGACAACCCGGACCACGTCGCCATCGTGATCCACAACTACCGCTGGCGGCTCAGCCTGGCCGAAGGCGAGCCGAAGTACGCCGCACTGGAACACCGCCTGGCGCAGTCACCCGTCATCACCGTACCGACGATCACCATCGAGGGCGATGCCAACGGCGCGCCGCATCCGAAGCCCGACGCCTATGCCGCGAAGTTCACCGGCCGGTACGAGCACCGCACCTTCACCGGCGGCATCGGCCACAACCCGCCACAGGAAGCACCGGCGGACTTCGTCCAGGCCGTCGTCGACGCCATCCATCTGTAACCGCGTGCCCGCCGCCGTATGACGGCGCTTCCACGCACCTGACGCAACCCCACACGCCCCTCCGGAGATTCCCATGAACACACTCGACACCGTCCTCTATACCGGCAAGACCCACACCACCGGCGGTCGCGAAGGCCATTCCCGCAGCGACGATGGCCAACTCGACATCGCCCTGTCGCCGCCCGGCAGCCGCCGCCCCGGCACCAATCCCGAACAGCTGTTCGCTGCCGGCTGGTCCGCATGCTTCGAAGGCGCGATGGGCATCGCTGCACGCAAGCTGCGCATCGACCTGCCGGCCGGCACCGCGATCGACGCGGAAGTGGACCTGGGCACGGTGGGCGAGGGCTACCAGCTGCAGGCACGGTTGAACATCGCGTTGCCCGGACTGGACGCGCACCAGGCGCAGGCCATCGTCGACGAAGCGCATCGCACCTGCCCGTATTCCAAGGCCACGCGCGGCAACATCGATGTGCAGATCCGCCTGACCTGAGGCATCGGGTAACAGAACGTAGCGCCAGCCGCGATCCCGCGATCCGGATACGAATCCCCGGATCGCCGGACACCGTGCAGTGACACGCGCGCGATGGAATGACCTCCCGCACCACACCGCTGGATTGCCGATGATCGAATATGCCCTGGCTGCCCTCGCGGGCGTGGCCACCATTCTCTCGCCCTGCATCCTGCCGGTGCTGCCCATCGTGCTGGCGACGGGAACCGGGCGCGATCGCGCCACGCCGCTGTGGATCATCGGCGGGTTCGTCGCCACCTTCGCGGCCAGCGGGATCCTGCTGGGCACGCTGGCGGCTTCATCCGGCGAACTGCAGGCCGGCATCCGCACCGGTTCCATCAGCGTGCTGATGCTGGCCGGCCTGGCCTGCTTCTGGCCGGCGCCTTTCGAACGGGCGGTGGCCTGGACGCAGCAGCAATGGCGTCGCATCGCGCCGCCACGGATCGCGCTGGCGGGCATCGGCGGTCGCCCGGGCGCGCTGCTCATCGGGGCATCGCTGGGACTGGCGTGGACGCCGTGCGCCGGCCCTGTGCTGGCGTCGGTGCTGGCGCTTGCCGCGTCGTCACAGCAACCCGCGAAGGCAAGCGCGCTGCTCGGCGTGTATGCAGTGGGCGCCGGCATTCCCATGTTGCTGATCGCCTATGGCGGCCACTGGATCAACGCGCGCCTTCCCTTCCTGCAGCGGCATGCCGGCCTGCTGCGCAGCTGCTTCGGTGCCATCGCCGTCGCCGTCGCCGTGCTGCAGCTGCTGCAGTACGACGTGTTCGTGTCCGCCTGGGCCACGCAGTGGCTTCCCCCTCTCTCGCAAGGACTCTGATCCCATGAAAAAGCTCGCTTCCCTGACCACCCTGCTGGCCGCCTGCGTGTTCTCCGCCGCGTGCTCGCCCAACGTGCAGGCCGACCCTGTCCAGCCCACCCAGGCCGCCCCGGCCAGGATGGCGCCCGAGTTCACCGGCATCGATGCCTGGCTCAACGGCCCGCCACAGCGCCTGGGCGACCTGCGAGGCAAGGTGGTGCTGGTGGAGTTCTGGACGTATTCGTGCATCAACTGCGTGCGCGTGATGCCCTACATCAAACAGTGGCATGCGCGGTACCGCGACCAGGGGCTCGTCGTGATCGGCGTGCACACGCCGGAATACGGTTTCGAGAAGAAGCTGGACAATGTGCGCGCGGCCGTGCAGCGGTTCGGCATCACCTATCCGGTCGCGCAGGACAATGCCTACAAGACCTGGAACGCCTACGGCAACCGCTACTGGCCGGCGCTTTACCTGATCGACCAGGAGGGGCGCATCGCGTACCAGCACTTCGGCGAAGGACAGTACGAGGAAACGGAAGCCCGGATCCGCGCACTGCTCACGACCGACGCACCCAAGCGCTGAGGGCAGCGGTCATCGCGGAGCGCATGCGCACGCAGGGACGGCAGGCCCGGATTGCGCGGATGGTAGGCTGGCAATGCCCGACGCCGGCGTCCCGCAGGGATGACGGCGCCGGCATCCGCCACGCCTGCGACGCCCCACGATGACCGGACGAGTTGATGCCATGCGCGATCACCTGTCGGCACACCCCGCATGACGGCGATGAGCACGCCGCTGCTGTCGTTGCACGTGGGCAAGGTGCAGCCCTACACGCGCGCCGGCACGACCAGCGCCATTGCCAAGACGCCGGTCAGCGCGCGCTTGCAGGTCACGCCGCTGGGCCTGCTGGGCGACGCGCAGGCCGACCTGCGCGTCCACGGTGGCGTGGACAAGGCGCTGCACCACTATCCTTTCGAGCACTACGAGGCCTGGCGCGGAGAACTGGCCCATCCGCTGCTGGACGTGCCGGGTGCCTTCGGCGAGAACTTCTCCACCCTGGGCTGGACGGAAGCGACCGTGCACTTCGGCGACATCGTGCAGGCGGGCACGGCCGTGCTGCAGGTTTCGCAAGGCCGGCAGCCGTGCTGGAAGCTCAATGACCGTTTCGGCGAACCCGGGATGGCGCGCCGGCTGCAGGCCAGCGGCCGCACCGGGTGGTACTACCGCGTCATCGAAACCGGCGCCGTGGCTGCCGGCGACACGCTCCGCCTGCTCGAACGCCCGTACCCGCAGTGGCCGCTCAGCCAGCTGATGCACATGCTGTTCCACCGCACCCTCGACCACGAACTGCTCAGGGCCGCCTGCGCGCTGCCGCTGCCGCCGTCGTGGCAGAAGCTCATCCGGCACCGGCTGGAGCACAACCAGGTGGAATCCTGGAGCAAGCGGCTTGAAGGTCCCGGTAATGCCTGAGCACGCGATACCGCTGCCATCGGCATTCGGTGTGTCGTGGAGCGGATCAGGTCGCGACGGGGTGTGACGCCAGCCATTCGCGGGGAGAGGTGCCCGTCCTCCGACGGAAAGCGCGCGAGAGGGTCGGCGCATCCGCGAATCCCAGGTCCATCGCGACCTGCTTGACCGAGCGCCCGCCACGCAGCAGCGAGCTGGCGACGTTGAGCTTCCAGTCGAGCGAGTACGCTGCGGGCGTGGTGCCCGTCGCGGACTTGAACGCCGCCGCGAAGGCACTGCGCGACATGCCGGCGTTCGCGGCCATGCGCTCCAGCGTCCAGTCCGCCTCGGGCGCCGCGTGCAGCGCCATCAGCGCCTTGGCCAGTCGCGGGTCGGACAGGCCCATCATCATGCCCTGCGAAACATGCGCTTCGGCGGGATGGTCGATGATCCAGCGCAGGACCTGGATCAGCACGATTTCGAACAGGCGGTTGGTGAGCAGCTTGGAACCGCAGCGTACCTGGTCGGACTCGGCGAACAGCAGGTCCAGCGTCGCGCCCAGGCCATCGATGCGCTCCAGCGGCAGCGCGATGACATCGGGCAGGGACTGTACGATCGGATTGCGATTGCCGCCATCGAAGTCGAGCGTGGCGCAGGTGAAGTCCGAGCCGTCGCGTGGCGGGTTGATGAATTCGTGGTGCACGGCGCGCGGAAACAGCAGCAGCGTGGGCTCCGACAGGTGCATGCGCGCCAGCCGCGATCCCTCCCGATGCCGCAGCTCCATCTCGCCCCGCCGCAGCACGTGCAGAAAGCCCCGACCCGGACGGGCATCGAAGACCTGGTGGCCGCAGAGCGGCCCGGAATGGAACAGCGAAGCCTGCACGCGGAACCGCTCCAGCACCGGGGTGAGGCGGTCGATCGCGGGGCTGGCGGTGTCCGTGCCAGCGGGTGCAGCGTTGGACGAAATGACATCTTTCAGCGACATATAGCCACCATACGTCCTGACCGGGTGCCTATTATGCCCGCCAACCGGCCATCCCGGCCGGCACTTCAACAGGAACTCCTCCCATGTCCCGCGTCCCCCTCATCAACCCCAACGACACCACGGATGAACGCCAGGTCCTGCTTGGCCAGATCCATTCCGCCTTTGGCGCCACGCCCAACATGTTCCGTGCCGTCGCCAATTCCACCGCTGCCCTGAAGAGCATGTGGGGCGCGTTCGGCGCGCTGGGCAGCGGCGTCATTCCCGCCAAACTCGGTGAGCAGATCGCCGTGGCCATCGCCAACCGCAATGCCTGCGAATACTGCCTGGCGGCGCACACCGCGCTGGGTCGCAAGGCCGGCGCCAGCAGCCAGGAAATGACCGCCGCGCAAGCCGGCGAATCCGAAGACCCGAAGACGGCCGCCGCCCTGCGCTTCGTCCTGCGCGTGGTCGAAGGCCGTGGCCAGATCGACGATGCCGACGTGCAGCAGCTGCGCACGGCGGGCTTCAGCGACGAAGCGATCGTCGAGATCCTGGCGCACGTCGCGCTGAACCTGTTCACCAACTACGTCAACGTGGCGTTCTCGGTGCCGGTGGATTTCCCCGGCGTCAGACTGCGCTGATGCGGCGCCGTCTCCGCTGGTCGTCCCTGCACGGCCAGCGGATCCCCATCCATGCCCATCGTCCGTGCGTGCCCGCATGCCCGCGCGGTGGCCACCGGAGATGCTTCCCATGCCAGGCTATGTCCCGATCAACTGCGAGTTCCACGACGTGCTGGAAGCGACCGCCGTCGGCGGGCGCGCCGCCGTCATCCGGTACCTGGACGAAGAACCCTCACTGCGGATCGTCGAAGCGCGCATCCGTGATCTCTACGCACGCAATGCCATGGAATACATGCAGCTGGACGACGGCAGCGCCATCCGCCTGGATCGGGTGGTGAGCGTGAACGGCGTCGAGCGCAGCAGCTTCGACGACGCGTGCGCCCTGCCCGACGCGTGAACGCGCCTCACGACGCCGGCGTGGACATGGTGCGCGCATCCATGCCTCCGCGCGCGCCGTGGCTCAGCGGTTGCTTGCCGTCCACAATGTCGAAGCCGCACCGCCGTCGCGCAGCACGTCCAGCGCTTCGTCGATCATGCCGCGGGTGATCGCCTCCGCGCCGATCGCCTTCGCCCGTGGCGCGGACTGGCCTGCCCATAACGGAACGAAGTCGCCGCCTGGATCGTGTTCCCTCAGCGCCGCCAGCAGGCTGCCGGCATAGGGAAACGCCAGCGCCGCGGGCGACATCGGGCCGAGTTCGCGCATCAGCCGGTTGAGCAGGCCGCGTGCAGGCCGACCGGTGAACACGTTGGTCAAGCGCGTGGCATCGTCGGTGGCGGTAGCCAGTGCCGCGAGGTGCGCGGGCGATGTGAGCGCTTCCGGACTGCGCAGGAAGGCGGTTCCCACCTGCGCCGCCGACGCGCCGAGCATCAGCGCTGCTGCCAGTCCGCGTCCATCGGCGATGCCACCGGCCGCGATGACAGGCACTTCCACGGCGTCGACGATCTGGGGCACCAGCGACAGCGTGCCCACCTGGGCATCGACATCGGTAGCGAGGAACATGCCCCGGTGGCCACCCGCCTCCCATCCCTGCGCGATGATGGCGTCGGCGCCATGGGCCTGCAGCCAGCGGGCTTCCGCCACGGTGGTCGCGCTGGAAAGCACGTACGCACCGGTCGCCTTCACCCGGTCCAGCAGCGGCGCGTCGGGCAGGCCGAAATGGAAGCTGACCACCTGTGGCCGCAAGGCCTCGACCGCGGCCAGCGCCTCCGCATCGAACGGCTGCCGTCCGGCGGCCACCTGCGTGGGCAGGACCAGGCCGAGCCGCTCATGCAGCGGCGCCAGCGCCGCGCGCCAGCGTTCGATATCGGCCGGTGACGGCGGCGACACCCGGTGGGCGAAGAAGTTGAGATTCAACGGTGCGTCCACCGCGTCGCGGAAGCGCCTGACTTGCTCGCGCAGCTGTTCGATGGACAGCGTGGCCGCGGCGATCGCACCCAGCCCGCCTGCACGGGCCACCGCGATGGCGAGCGCGGCATCCGCCACGCCGGCCATCGGCGACAACAGCAGGGGCGCCGTCACGCCCAGCCGGCGCATCAGTCTTTCCGATCGTGGCAGTGACATGGCGGCGGCTCTCCTCGGAGTCTCAGCGGGGCGGCGCGTCAACGCGGCGGCGGTCCGTCACCAGTTCCCCGCCGTGGCCCCAGTTGTCGGTCTCCACTTCGGCGATGACGATGTGGGTGAGCTCGGGCGGCTTGCCCAGTACGCGCTCCAACGTATCGGTGATCTCGCGGACCACCTGGCGTTTCTGCGCCTGCGAGACACCGTCGCGCGTGATGCTGACATGGACGAAAGGCATGGACGTTCTCCTGATTGGCAAGGGGGCCACACGCGTGGCCCCGCGTGGATTACCAGTGACCGGCGGCCATGCCGCCATCGACCGGCAGCACGGCACCGGTGGTGAAGGCCGCGTCGCCGAGGTACAGCACGGCTTCGGCGATCTCCTCGACGGTGCCGATGCGTCCGGCGGGCTGCAGGCCGTTGAGGAAATCGTGCATCTCGGCGGTGTAGAGCGGCGTGTCGACGATGCCCGGGGCCACGGCGTTCACCTGGATGTTGTGCGCGGCCAGTTCCAGCGCCAGCGCCTTGGTGGCCTGGTTGATGCCGCCCTTGACGAGCACCGGCAACGCGGCCGGCACGGACTTCAACGGCTGGTCGGCGATGCTGGCGGTGATGTTGACGATGTGGCCGGCGCGACGCTCGCGCATGTGCACGGCCGCGGCCTGCGAGGTGAAGAAGAATCCCTTCAGGTTGGTGTCCACCAGTGCCTGCACATCCTCCGGGGTGTACTCGGTGAACGGCCGGGCGGTGAAGATGCCGGCGTTGTTGACCAGCACGTCGACCTGGCCGAAGCGCTCGACGGCGGCGGCGACCAGGCGCTGCGCGGTGGCCGGCTCGGCCACGTCGCCGGGCACCAGCAGCAGGTTGGCGGGCTGGCCCAGCTGCGCGGCCGCAGCCTGCAGGCGTTCCAGCGTGCGGGCGTTGGCGACGACATTGTCGCCCCGCTGCAGGTAGGCGCGGGCGATGGCGAATCCGATGCCGCTGGAGGCACCGGTGATGATGACGGTCTTGGTGTTCATGGAAGTTCCTGTGGGTGCGGGAGAGGCCTTTTCGGCGGTGGGAGAACTCTATTCCTCGCCCATGAGCCGATAAATCCGCCACAATTCACTTCAGCTGTTACGTGGAGTAACGAATGCGCCGGCAATTCGATGATGTGCTGGTCGGCAGCCTGGAACTGTTCTGCCTGGCGGCGGAGATGGGCGGCTTCACCCGCGCCGCCACCGCAGCGGGCGTCACCCCGGCTGCCGTCAGCCGGTCGGTGGCGCGGCTGGAGGAACGGCTGGGCGTGCGCCTGTTCGTGCGCACCACGCGCCATATCCGCCTGACCGACGCCGGCCGCGCCTACTGGACGCATTGCCGCCAGGCCCTGGAACAGCTTGCCGAAGCCGACCGCGAAGCCTCGGGCGAACAGTCCGAACCCAGTGGCCGCATCCGCATCAGCGTGCCGACCACCTACGGGCATTACCGCCTGCTGCCGTTGCTGGCGGAATTCCACCGGCTGCATCCGCGCATCCAGGCCGACATCCATATCGGCAATCGCAACATCGATTTCACCTCCGAAGGCTTCGACCTGGCGGTGCGCGTGCGCAGGCCGCCCGAATCGGGCCTGGTGGCGCGCCATCTGGAGGACGCCGAACTGGTGCTGGTCGCCTCGCCCGACTATCTGCAGCGGCGGGGTGTTCCCGACTCGCTCGGCGCCCTCGCCGGCCACGATTGCATCCAGTTCGAACTGCCCAGCACCGGACGACGCATCCCGTGGCTGTTCAAGGACGGCGCCACCGACATCGAACTGGAAACCGATGGCCCGTTCCTGCTGTCCGAGGACGTGCTGGGTGGCGTGTCGCTGGCGTGCAGCGGTGCCGGTGTATTCCAGGCCTACCGCTTCACGGTCGAACGCGAGATCGCGCAGCAGCGTCTGGTGGAGATCCTGCCGCAGCACGGTGGCCGCAGCCGCCCCTTCAACCTGCTCTATCCTTCCGGCCGCCACATGCCGTTGCGCGTGCGGGCCTTCGTGGATTTCCTGCTGGCATCACTCGGCCGGACCGCATGGCCAGGTGTTGGCCGGTAGCGACGGCAGGGTCGGGAAGTTCGTTGGCGAACAACGCATCCACCTGCAACGCATCCACCTGGTGCCGCCTATCCGTACCGACACCCGGGAGTGGCATGAAGAGATCATGGCCTTCGCCGTGCAGCCAGCGCGCTGCGCCAGCCGTTCGATGATCGAGTCGATGGACACACGCAGCGTGCGGTCGATGTGCTGGCAGGTGACGTGTGGCAGCATCGCAGCAGGCAGCCCGTCGTCGAACAGCGGCACCCGTTCGCAGCGTGGCGCAGGTGGCGACGGCGGGCGCCGTTGACAGCGCCGCTAGTGTTTCAATACGTCGGTGATCGACAGGCGATACGCAGGAAGCTGCGCGCAGTCCAGGTGTCCCGCACCCTGCAGGCAGGCGTCCTGCAGTGCCGCCAGCGCCGCGGCCGCCACCGGAAGGTCCGGCCTTTCCGCCAGGATGAGTTCCATGTCCTTGCGCATGGTGCCCACATCGAATGTGGCCGACGTCCCCGTCTGACCTCGCAGCGAAGACAGCACCGTCTCCCACTTGCCCTTGAGGACGGCGGGCGCCCCCGCCGATTCGTTGAACGCCTCCAGGAACGCGAACACATCCGTGGCGTGCGGGTCGAGCAGCAGGAGCGCTTCGCCCAGGGCCTGCCAGAAGACCAGCAGCGGAAGATTGAGCGCCAGTTTGGCGGCTGACGCCGCACCGACGGGACCCAAGTAGTGGACGCGCCGGCACAGATCGCCAAGCAGGGGCAACGCACGCTGGAAATCGACGGTGTCCCCACCGGCCAATCCGATGAGCTGACCCTCGTTTGCCGGGCCGGTGCTTCCCCCCACGGGGCATTCCACAAACGCGCCGCCCGCGGCCTTCGTTGCCAGGCCCAGCGCGCGTTGGGTGGCGGGCTGCAACGTACTCATTTCGATGAACAGCTTGCCGGATGCGGCATTGAGCAAGCCGTCCGCACCTGCATAGACGTCCAGCGCCGCCGTGTCGTCGAACAGGCTGGAGATGATGACGTCCGCGTGGCGTGCAAGTTCGACAGGCGCTTCCACCGCATGCACGCCCCTCAGGGTGATCCGCCCGGGAGTGCGGTTCCACGCAAGGACAGCGTGACCGCGCGACTGCAGGCGCGTGGCGAGCGCAGACCCCATCTTGCCGAAGCCGGCAACGCCGACACGCATCACCGCCGCTCCTGGAGGTACCGGCAAACGCGCGCCAGCACCGAGGGACGACCTGCGCGCTCGTGCGCGCGCAGCGCTCCTGGCGCCGGTTCGAACGAATGCGGGCACATGGCGCGGGGAAGCGGCGGCCAGGACAGGTGCTGTTCGTGCTGTCCCAGCATGGCGGCCGAACGTGGACACTCATGGAATCGCATGACCGGTCTCCGCAGGAGGGGGTAAGAGAAGGCCCGGCCATGCGATGCCCCGCTTGGCCGGGCAGGCGACATCAGATGACCTGGCCACCGGATACTTCGATGCGCTGCGCGGTGACCCAGCGGTTGTCCGGCCCCAGCAGGCCGGCAATCATCGGCCCAATGTCGTCCGGCACGCCCACGCGACCGAGGGCGATCATGTCGGCGAATACCTGGTTCAGGTCGGGCATGTCGCGCACGGCGCCACCCAGGAAATCGGTCTCGATCGCGCCAGGAGCGACCACATTGGCGGTGATGCCGCGGCTGCCCAGTTCCCTGGCCAGATACACCGTCAGGATCTCGATGGCCCCCTTGGCGGCGGCATAGGCCGAGAAGCCCGGATAGGACACGCGGGTCAGGCCCGTGGACAGGTTGACGATCCGCCCGCCATCGGCGATCAGCGGCAGCAGCGCCTGGGTGAGGAAGAAGACGCCCTTGAAGTGCACGTTGACCAGGTGGTCGAACTGCGCCTCGGTGGTGTCGGCGATCATCGCCATTTCGCCATGGCCGGCGTTGTTGACCAGGTGATCGAAGTCGGCGCGCTGCCAGGTATCCGCCAGGACCTGCCGCAGCCTGTCGACGAAGCCCGGAAACGTGGAAACGTTGCCTACATCCAGCTGGATGGCGGCCGCCTTGCGGCCCATGGCCACGATTTCGGCGACCACCGCCTCGGCTTCCTCGGCGCGCGAATGGTAGGTCACCACCACGTCACCGCCCTTGCGGGCGACGCTCAGGGCGGTGTTGCGGCCAAGGCCACGGCTCGCGCCGGTGACCAATGCAATCTTGCTCATACTGAACTCCGGTTGGTTGGGGAGTCAGTACTGTCCCGCTGGGAGGCCCTGGGAGGTTGCGGGAAGCTACGGGCTTCTTGCCTGTTTCTCCGGCACTGCGGCGGTGGAGTGTCGGGCAGCCGTCACGCCATCGACTGGACGCGCGCCTGGGCCATCCTGATGTCACGGGCGGGCGGCGCGCCGAACAACCGCCCGTACTCGCGCGTGAACTGCGGGACGCTCTCGTAACCCACGGCATAGGCGGCGTTGCTGGAGGATTTCCCCTCGGAGAGCATCATCCTGCGCGCTTCGATGAGCCGCAGCTGTTTCTGGAACTGCAGGGGCGAAAGCGATGTCACTGCACGGAAGTGCTGGTGGAAGGTGGATGTGCTCATGCCGGCGACCTCGGCCAGCTTCTCCACCCGCAACGGCTGGGCATAGTCTGACCTGATGACGGCCACGGCACGCGCCACCCGCTGCAGGCTGCCGTCCACGGTGCCCAGGTTGCGGATGGCGGAACCATGGCGTCCCGCCAGCAGCCAGTAGTGGATCTCGCGCAGATACTGGTCACCCAGGACGCCCAGTGCGGCAGGGCGCTCGAGCAGGCCCATCATGCGGCTGGCCGTGTCCGCCACTTCGCGGTCCGTGGGCTGGACATGAAGCGACTCCAGCGGCGCCGTCTGGTTGTATGCCACCTGCGTGACAAGCCCTTCGACAATCGCCGGCTCCAGATCGATCACCAGCGAGTAGTACGGTTCGCCCGCACTGGCGTGGGTGATCTGGCTGACCGTGGGAACGTCCGCCGTGATGAGCATCGAGTCGCCCGCCGCCAGATCCACGACGCGGCTGCCCAGGGTCACCCGCTTGCGGCCCTGGACGATGAGGGCCACCAACGGTCGGGAAATGGCGTACTGCAACTCGCCGGGGTGCGTGGCGCGAATCACGGTCACGCCTTTCAGCGACGTGCGGGCAACGCCTTCCGGGTCGGCCCGCAGATCCGCGAATCGCCGTACCGTGGTGAGCAGGGACTCTGTCATGGGCAAACGATAGCGCTGTGGCGGCAGGCGCGGGAGGGGCGCCATCGTTTCAGGCAAGACTTTGCAAGAAACAGGCAAGGCCACGCTCACCGCGCTTCAGGAAGCCCGGCCCGCGTGGCTGGCCACCCTCGATGCGCACGGAGCAACCGCGCCGATGGCGAACACGGGGGCGCCCGCCGGGCAGGCCACGCGCGAGCCGGCGAGCCTCAGCGCGGCGGCTGGATGGCCGGCGCGTGCTGCGCCAGCAGTTCGATGATCCAGTCGATGAACACGCGCAGCTTGCGGCTGACGTGCCGGTTGGGCGGGAAGGCGACGTACAGCGGCATCGCATCGAGCTGCCAGTCGTCGAACAGCGGTACCAGTTCGCCGCGGGCGAGCGGCGCACGCGCCATGTACTGCGGCAACCACAGCACGCCCAGGCCGGCCACGCCCGCGGCCAGGTAGGCATTGCCGTCGTCCACCGTCAGCATGTGCCGGCCCTGCACGCGGACCTGCTCGTCGCCTCGCCGCAGCACATGCGGCAGCGGCGCACCGCTGCGCGCGCCGCGGTACACGATGATGCGATGACGGCTGTCCTGCAGTGCATGCGGATGCGTGGGCACGCCGGCGTTTTCCAGGTAGGCAGGCGCCGCGTACACGCCCAGTGCAAGGTCGGCCACGTGGCGCGCACGCAGCGAAGACTCGGTAAGCGCACCGCCACGCACCACACAGTCCACGTTCTCGTCGATCAGATCCACCTTGCGGTCGCTCGCGCCCAGATCGAGCTGGATGTCGGGATAGCGCGCAAGGAAAGCGGGCAGCGCAGGCACCAGGATCAGGCTGGCCAGCGGCGCGGGCACATCCACGCGCAGCCGCCCGCGCGGCGCGGCCGACGCGGCCGACAGGCTGGTCTCGGCATCGTCCAGATCCGCCAGCAGGCGCACGACGCGCTCGTAGTAGGCCGCGCCGTCGGCGGTCACGCTGACCTTGCGCGTGGTGCGATGGAGCAGCTTCACCCGCAGATGCGTTTCCAGGTGCTGTACCAGCTGGGTCACGCGCGTCTTGCTGGCCTGCAGCGTGTCGGCCGCCTTGGTGAAGCTGCCGGTTTCCACGACCCGGGCGAACGCCTGCATTGCATCGATACGGTCCATGGCGGATCCGCGAAGGGAATTGTTTGGATTCTACAAACAGTGATCCCGCGAATGGCGTGTTTATCCCGTGCGTGCCGCTGCCTAGAGTGGTCGCCCTGGGCCGGCGCCGCCGGCAATGAAAGGAGATTCCCATGGCCAAGCGTGATGCCGTTTTCCCCGCCGGTCGGCATGAGCTGTACACCTCGCACAGCTATTCCGCCGCGATCCGGTCCGGCGATCTGCTGTTCGTGTCCGGCCAGGTCGGCAGCCGCAGCGACGGTTCGCCGGAACCGGACTTCGAAGCGCAGGTCCGCCTGGCGTTCGCCAATCTCGAAGCCACCCTCAAGGCGGGCGGCGGTGGGCTTGACGACATCGTCGACGTGACGACGTTCCATACCGACCCCGAGCGCCAGTTCGACACGGTCCTCAAGGTCAAGAGCGAGGTCTTCCCGACGGCGCCCTATCCGAACTGGACGGCCATCGGCGTGAACTGGCTGGCGGGGTTCGACTTCGAGATCAAGGTGATCGCGCGACTGCCGCAGGCGGCACCCGCGGCGGCGTGACGGCGCGGCGCGCCCGGCGTCCGCCCCGCGTTCACGTGCCCATCGTCTCCAGGATGGCCACGGCCATGCGTTTCTTGGCCGGCGGCATGCGCCGCAGGTGGCGCAGGGCCTCTGCCTCGAGCTCGTCGCCCGCGTAGTCGTCCACCAGCACCGCGGGCGTGGTTTCCAGGGGATCGAGCTCGGCGGTCCCGCGGCCCGTGGCCAGCCACTCGAACCCGGTGTTCGTTTCCACCGCGATGCGGATCAGATGCTCCACGCTGGGCTTGGTGCCGTGCGGATGTTCCCACTGCGTCACCGCACTACGCTTGATGCCGATGCGCAGGGCCAGGGCGGTCTGCGAAAGACCGGCGCGCGTACGCGACCGACGGATGCGCTGGGCTAACGGAATCATGGCGTGCTCGCTGGACGGAGGATGACGACCGTGGGTGGATACCGCCCCTGTAAAGGAAACGACGCAGGAAAGCGCGACTGCCGGCCAGAGATTCTGTCGCGACGCGGTGCCTCCGCGCTGTCCGTCTGTCGGGGCGCGTTCGCGGCGGCGTGAACATCGGCCGGTGGCAGGGACGCTTGCACAGGCGGCCGGTTGCATCGGCGCGGGATCGGGCGCGTAATCGCGCCCCTTGGCAGCGGCGTCCGCGAACGCCCACCGCGCCGGCAGGACGCCGGTCAGGACAGAGGATCCGTCGATGCTGCGCATTTCCTTGTTCGGTGCGATGGCGTTGGCCACCGGTGCAGGCAGTGCACCGGAGGTCGCGCTGGCCGGGCGCAGTGCCAGCCTGCTGGCCTATCTGGCACTGGGGCATGGCCGCAGCTTCAGCCGCTCGGAACTGCTGGCCAGCCTGTGGCCCGATCCCGGCGCCAGCGCATCGAACGGGTCGTTCAACACCGCGCTGTGGCGCCTGCGCCGCCTGCTGGAAACCCCGCCGCTGTCGCACCCCGGCCTGATCACCAGCGACCGTCGCGGCGCCATCGCGCTTTGCGCACAGGCGGATGTGTGGCTGGACGTCGCGGAATTCGACCGCCTGGTCACGCCACGCCTCGCACGCCCGGCGGAGCGGTTGACCGACGAGGACATCGCCGCCCTCGAACGCGGCGTGCAGCTCTACAAGGCCGACCTGCTGGTGGAGCTGTCCGACGACTGGGCGCTGCGTGCACGCGAGCGCTACCGCCGCAACTTTCTCAACGCGCAGTACCGGCTGATGCAGATCGCCACCCTCCGCCGGCTGTACACCGATGGCATCGGCCACGCCCAACGCATCCTCGACCACGATCCGCTGCGCGAAGACGTGCACCGCGACCTGATGCAGCTGTTCGTGGCCAGCGGCCAGCGTGCGCTGGCGCTGCGACAGTTCGAGCACTGCCGGGAGCTGCTGCGCCGTGAGCTGGCGATCCAGCCGATGCGCGAAACCCAGGCGCTGTACCGGCGCATCGCCGACAGTGCAGTGGGCCTGCCCTCGCACGATCCCTCCATGCCCGCGGAGGGCGGCATCGATGGCGGTGGCGCGGTTCCGTATTCAGGTGCAATGCCGTTGCCGGTGGACGCCCTGACGGCGGACGACATCGCCACGGCACCCCACGCGCTGCTGCAGGGCGCGCGCGCGCACCTGGCCGCCGCAGATGCGCAACTGCAGTTGAGCCTGCGATTGCTCGACTGAACCGCGCGCCCCCCGCCACTGGAAACGGAAATCCTGCGCACCCGCCATGGCATGGCGGGTGAAGGCCTGGCCGCGCCCGTGCATGCCGCACGCCGCCAGGCGTCTTCTACCGGATGGTTCCCACGCCTCGCATCCTGCGTGAACGCGCGTGTCCGCGTGGGCGCGCCAGGCATCACACGCCTTCACGCCCCGCGTGATCCGGCCGTGATCGGGGCGTGATGCAGCGGTGACGGGGCGGGCGCAGCGTCGTCATCACGCTGCTGCCGGAGTTCCACGATGGCCCTCCTCGAAGACCGCACTGCCGTGTTCATCGTCCGCGTGTGGTGCGAGCGCGGCGATGGCGATACCGCGGTCACCGAGTGGCGCGGCTCCGTCGAACACATCCAGAGCGGCCAGCGCGCGTTCTTCCGCAACCTGGAGGCGGTGCTGGACTTCGTCCGCCCGCATCTGGAAAGCATCGGCATCGATGCCCAGCAGCGCTTCTGGGAACGCATCTCTTCGGCCCTCGAGGAAGCACCGCCCGCCATTCCGGTGGCCATCCCCATTCCGCAGGCGGATGCCGGCGCGCCGCTCGATCCGCCTTCTCCCTCTTCCGCCCTGCCGCAAGCCAGGAGTCCGTCATGACCCGCATCCGTGCCAACCGCGAATCGATCGACGATCGGTTCAGCGTGCTCGGGTTCACCGTCAACGCCGACCAGCCGTTGTACGAGATCGCCCTGGCGACCGAACCGGACCTGTTCAAGCCCGAACACCGTGCCCGCCGCACCGCCGGCAACTTCTACGCCAGCCCGCTGCAGGGCGCGCGCGTGCGCAACGACAACGTATACCTGGTGCCGCCCTCGGTGGTCGCGCGCTTCGTCGGCCAGCCGAGGCTCTACTTCGGCGTGGCGACCTATGCCGACACCGATCGCGCGCATCCCGTCACCGTCCGTCGCCCCGACAGCGGTCACATGTACGTGAGCCTGCGCGGCCTGACCGAACGCGGTCTGCGGCGCGGCGTGCGCAACGGTCAGGCAGGCAACGGCAGCAGCTACGGCACGGCAACGCCGGTGCCCGGCTGGGGCGGCGATGCGGCGCCCGGCACCTCCACCACGCCGGCCGCGCAGACCGGCAACGGCAACGGCAATGGCACGACCGCGCCTGCACCCTACAACGACGGCTATTCCGACGACCTGTGGCAACAGCCACCCGCCGCGACGACTACCGCGCCGACGGCCACGCCGCCGGCCACGTCCCCCGATCCTGCCGCCACCGCGCCCGCCACCGCGCAATCGCTGCATCGGGTGGACAACGGACACGCCTTCGCAGGCAACGGGCACCGCAGCGCATCCGCCGGCAGCCGCCAATCCTACGCACGCGACGGACGCGGCGAGTTCCGCGTCGCACCGCACAGCGACCGCTACGATGATGGCTTCGGACCGGCACCGCCGGCCCGGCGTCCGCAGTCGGGCGTGGCCACCCTCGCGCCGACGGCGCGCGCGCTGCGCGTGGTGTCGAGCTACTACAATCCGACCGACTGGCTGGACGCCCTGCGCACGCAGATCGGCTTCTTCGCCGCCAGCGTGCAATGGTGGGCCGGCGTCGACAACACCACGGTCCTGCCACACAGCGCGATCTGCCAAGCGCGCACGGTCGATGGCAGTGCCGAGGGCGGACAGCACGGCAGCGCGTTCTTCATCGCGCCCAACCTGCTGCTGACGGCGGCGCACGTGGTCGACGGGCAGAGCGAGCTGATCATCGTGCCCGGCAAGAACGGCGCGGGCACGGGCAGCGCCAACGAACCGTTCGGCCGTTTCCATGTGTCCGCGGCCGACATGGTCAAGCACCCGTCGTACGTCAGCTCCAGCCGCGATTTCGACATCGCGCTGATCCGCGTGCCGGCGGCGAATGCCTCGTCCAACTACTTCGACCTGGTCGAGGAGCTTACCCAGTCCCGCCCCGAGGGCGTGGTGGTGTCCGGCTATGCCGCGTACTCGGACCCGCAGGGGATCATCGACAGCGTGGTCAACGCCACCATCGATGCCGACAAGCAGCATGTGCATGGCGGCTTCATCCGTTCGCTGCCCACCGACGAGACCTTCGACTACGACCTGCAGTCGCTCGGCGGCACCAGCGGCTCGCCGGTGTACTACATCGAGAACGGCGATGCGCCGCGCACGCACATGGTCGGCGTGCACGTGGCCGGCCACAGCGATACCACCAACCTGGGCTGCCGCATCACGCCGGCCAAGCTGGCATGGATCCGCCAGCAGGCCGCGGCGTGGAGCCAGTCGCTGACCTTCTCGCTGGGCGCACGCGCCTTGTCCGACGACGCCGGCGCGAGCGGTGACGCCGCCTACGACGAGGCCGAGGGCTACAGCCACGTGCCCGAGCCGGTGGAAGCGGAGTTCGCCGAGGCGCAAGCGCTGCGCACGCGCGCCTTCACCACCGCCATCCCCGACTATCCCGGCGCCAGCCGTTTCGTGCCCGCGCACGCCCGCAATTTCCGCGCCGGGCGCCGGCGCGATGCGGTGATCGACCGCATCGTCATCCACATCACCGCTGGCGGCCCCAATATCGGCGGCACGATCAGCTGGTTCCAGGACGGCGAACGCCGCGACCCGAAGACCGGCCAGCAGGCCGGGCCGAGCAGCGCGCACTACATCGTCGGCCGCGACGGCGAGGTGGTGCAGATGGTGCGCAACGCCGACACCGCCTATCACGCGTCCAGTGCCAACGGGCGCAGCATCGGCATCGAACACAACGCCAACAAGCCGTACCGGCTCAACCGTCGCGACCTGCCGCCGACCATGGAGCAGTACCAGGCATCCGCGCATCTGGTGGCGTGGCTGGCCGCGCAGTACGGCATCCCGCTGGACCGCACGCATATCGTCGGCCACATCGAAGCGACGCCCGGCGACAACCATGACTGCCCGTCCTCGTACTGGGACTGGGACACCTACATGCAATGCGTGCAGCTGGCCGCCGACGCGCTGGCCAACAACAGTTCCACCGGCGCGGTGCCGGTGACCTCGCAGGGCGTACGTGGCCGGCCCCGCGCGCGCGCTTACAGCGCCGACCCCGGCCACTTCAGCTGGCCGTCCTCACTCGGCGAAGCCGGCCACTGGGTCCAGGCGTTCGCAAGCGAGTACAACCAGCGCATCAACGACGGCGCGTATGGCGCACCGGCGCCGGATCCGGCCCAGTACACGGCGGTCGAAGATGCCGATGCCATCGCGCGCAGCCGCACCCGCAGGGACATCGTGGAACGCATGGGCCGCGACCTGCAGACGTCCGCCCGCCGGGATATCGAGCAGGGATTGATTGCACTGGCGACGGCGGCCGCCACCCAGGTGCTGGACCTGGTCGCCAACGACCTGCCCCCGACTCCGTACGCCATCATCTCGACCGACGCCAGGGAGGAGCCCCCGGCTCCACCCACCCACCTCACCGTACCCACCGCACTACCGGCGATCAGCCGGCGTGTCGGCATGTTCCTGGCGTGGATCGACGCCGGTACCCAACTCGCGAATACCGATGTCGCCGCACGCATCGCAGCCCATCGGCAACAATGGCAGGAGACACAGGACCTGGTCGGCACCGCCGGTACGCTCCTCGGCTTCCTGCCCGGTCTCGGCGGCGTCGTCGCCACCGGCGTCGAGCAGGCCGTCCAGGCGCTGCTGCAGGCGTCTCCGCCGGACTTCGACCGACCCCAGCGGGACCATGCCGGCGCGATGACGGCCATGCGCCACGCATACCGCGACCTGACCGCACATCTGCTGCGCGGCCTGTTGCTCGCCCGCTACCCGAGCGCACCGGTGGTCACGCATCTTCCGCTCAAGCCGGAGCTGGAGTCCATCATCAGGGAGCATGCCGTCCACGTCCTCGGCGGCTGGCAGGACGAACTCCGCTTCCTCGGCGTCGGGCTGGACACCATGGCGCAGTCGCTGCGTCACGCGCCCACCCCGCCGCGCGCGCAGGGGAAACCCCGCGCACCCGTGCGCGCCCAGGAACTGATCACCCCCTACTACGACCCTTCCAACCCGGCCAGTGCACTGCAGTGCACCGCCGACGCCTTCAGCCAGCAGCGCGAGGAATGGTTCGTCGGCGTGGATTCGACCGATGCGTTCCCCCACTCCGCCATCTGCCATATCTCGATGGTGGATACCGCCGGTGATACCTATACCGGTACGGGGTTCTACATCGGCCCGCATCGCATCCTCACCTGCGCCCACAACCTCCACGGCATGGTCAGCGCGACGGTGACGCCTGCACGCAACGGCGCCGGGAGCGCGCCGTTCGGCCAGTTCCACCTGTCGCCTTCGCAATGGCGCGTGGCGCCGCGCTACACCGGCGACGGCGACTGGGACAACGACCTGGCAGTGATCGACAACACCGAAATCGGCGCACCGCACGGCGCGTTCTTCCGCTTCATGCAGGCGACGCCGGGCGGCACGCTGCCGCTGGCGGTCTGCGGGTACTCCGCGGGCTCCCGGCTGGTGCGTGAACTCAACCCGCTCATCGACCGCAACAGGCAGCATCTGCACGGCGGCAACGCGAAGGGCCAGGCCACGTTCGACACCATCGACTACGACATCCTTGCCATCGCCGGCGCCAGCGGCTCCCCCGTCTACACCGTGCGCGATGAGGGCAACGGACTGGAAGCCTTCGTCTGCGGCGTGCATGTCACCCGCGGGCCCATCGAGTCCTCCGGCGCACCCAGCGTCAACCGCGCGTGCTTCATCACCCCCGCCAAGATCGACTGGATCGAGGGCCGCGCCACCACGTTCGGCTTCCGTGGCGCGCGCGCGCAATCGGCCGATGGCGTGGAACACCGCGTCGCGCTGGTCCCGCAACCGGACAAGAAAGCCTGCTGGGCCGCGTCGATGGCGATGCTGAAATCGTTCCGCAGCGATGCCTCCTTCGATCCCGAGGCCTTCGTGCGCGAGGCCGGCGGGTCGCTGTCCACGTCCTACGACTGGAACCAGCTGGAGCGCGTGCGAGACCACTATGGCTTCGCCGTCATCGAGCAGCCATCGAACGCCAGCCTCTACCACACCCCCGCGCAATGGGCGCAATGGCTACGCGACGTGGGTCCGTTGTGGGTGGTGATCGTCGGCGCACCGCATGCCGTGGTGGTCTCCGGCATCCGCGGCGACCTGGCCAACGCGGCTGCCACCGAGGTCTATGTGCTCAACCCGTGGGACACGACGACCGCGTTCGACCAGGATCCCGTCGCCTTCAACCCGCCCAACCGCGGCCACGAAGGCTGGATGGCGTTCGAATCCTTCGCCGCCGACTTCGGCAACATGGCCCAGCCCGACTACGGCAACTGGCGCGTGCTGCACCTGCCGGCGACCCGTGCCCAGGCGCAGTCGTTGAACGCACGCGGCCCGTACCGTCTTGCCCCGGCGCCGCGCTCGCTGTCGGCGGACGCACCGGAACCGATCGAACCCTCGCGCGTACCCAACACGCGCATGCACGTGGTCCGCGGCAGCGCGGGCGGCAGCCGCTGGGCCCTGGACCAGCTGGAGGGTCGCAAGCCGCCCACGGCGGCGATGCCTGCGGTCTCTTCGCTGCAGCCCACCGACGTGGTGATCGAACTGGGCGAATGGCCCGCGCTGGAAGGGCAGGCCGCGCCGCTGCCGCTCACCGTGCGCTTCCACAGCGGGGCCGACGGCTCGGTGGGCGATGTCGTCGTCACCGCCGGCACGCCCACGCAACTGGCCTACGGCGTTGACGTCACCGCGCGCATCGAGGATGCCGCCGACACCGACGGGGTCGCCGCCCTCAGGGTGGACATCGATGTGCGGTTCAGCGGCCTGGCGGCCGGCGCGCCCCGCGCCCGGATCGAACTGCGCCTGCTGGGCAATGGCCGGTACGAGCGCAGCAACCGCTGGATGGACACGAGCCTGGCGGCCTGAGACGCGACCATGTCCGCCCGCCCTCCCCTCAACGGCACACCGGCACGCGGCGGGATCTTCCCGCCCGGCGCCGCGCCGCCCGCGCCGACGCCGCGCAGTGCACCGTCGTACGCACTGGCCGATGGCAACGCGCCGGCGCCGGCACCGGCGACACCGGCCAAGCCGCAGGCCACCGAGACCATCGCGCGCCGCGCCGGCGCGATGGTGGACGAGATCGACTTTCCCGGCTTCGTCGCGCAGCTGGTGCACGGCACCTTCGATGCCATCGTCGATGCCTCGATCCGGCAGATGGAGAGCTACTCGGAACTGGTCAGCGCCTGCGCGAAGACCGTCGACGAGTTCACCGAGGCCAACGTCACGCCCAACCAGGCGCGTGACTGGCTGGCCACGCGCTATCCCGGCGACGTGGCCCTGCTGCTTCCCGATGGCGCCGAACGCAGCGAGCCGCAGATCGCGCCGCGCAGCGAAGGCATCGCGCCGGCGTGGCTGGCCGACTATGGCGCCGAGGGTGAGGAACTGACCGCCGAGCTGCTGGAACAGCGGGTGCTGCCGCAGGTGCGCAAGTCGATCGGTGCCGAGCGCCACCAGCTGCTGTCCACGATGGTGCTGCTGGGCCTGAACCGCGTCGCCGTGCGCGACGGCAGCATCAGCGCCAAGGTGATGTTCCGCGCCGCCGCGCGCGATGCCGCCGGCGTGCAGTACGCCACCGCCAGCGACCCCAAGGCGGTCAACAACTGGGGCGAGCGCGGTGCGCAGAGCTATGCCGGCCAGAGCTCGACGATGGTGTCGACGCTGGCGGTCAATGCGCAGAACGAATCGAGCGTGCGCGCCGACCTGTTCGGCGAGGTCAAGCTCAACTTCGTCAGCGAGACGTTGCCGCTGGACAAGCTGGTCGATCCGGTCAAGGCCTCGCTGGTGCAGCGTCACGCGCCTGCGCTGCGTCCGGCCGCACCCGCGCCACAAGTCCCGCCGCCGACGCCGGCCGCGCCCGCCGAAGGAGCCGCGTGATGCTGCGCGAACTGCACCACTTGCTGGGCGAACTGCACGACGGCCTCAACGCGCTGGAGGTGCAGGGCGGCGTGCGGCTCTCGGCCGTCGACATGACCCTGCCGCTGGAACTGTGCCCGGTGTTCCGTGAGGGCGGCTGCGTGCTGCTGGCGGACGTGCCGCGCCAGCGCGCCCAGGACGGCTGGATGACCAGCCCCTCCCGGCTGGTGGTCGGATGGCGCGCGGAGGGCCGGCATTCCGACGATGGCGATCAACGCAACACCGCAGGCGATCCTCCGGCGCAGGCCGCCCCGGTGCACGGAGTCGCCCCATGAGCGCGCAGCTGCCCCCGCTGGTGCAGGACTCGGGCGTCCCCTTCGACCTGTTCATCCAGGCGCTCACCGAGCAGCTGGACAAGGCGCAGGCGTCGATGGCCATCAAGGCTCGCGTCGGACGCATGCCGCTGACGTTCGCGGTCAAGGATGTGTCCATCGACCTGCGTGCGTTCGTGCAGATGGTCGATGACGAGGTCTTCGTGCGCCCGGCCGGCCCCGGCGAGACCGAGGCCAGCACGGTCAAGCTGGCGCTCACCACCATCACCAAGGCGATGGTCGAAGAGAACGCCATCGACTTCAAGGCGGAAGACCCCAAGTTCAACCTGCGCGAAGCCCTCGGCGACCAGATCTCGGACGACGAGCAGCGCCGCCTGGAACGCATCGGCGTGCGCACCATCACCCAGCTCAACGAACTGAAGGCCACCGCCGGCACCGATGTCATCGCACGCCTGTCGCGCATGCCGGTCAACCGTCTGCAGCAGGCGATGATGCGTGCCGCCGCGCCGCGGGTCACCCGCGTGGAGCGCAACGGCCAGGGCGAGCGCGTGCACCTCAACGCGCCGGGCCTGCGTGCCGGCCGCCTGCCGTTCGTACGCGCGGCGGGCGTCGCGGTGCCGGTGGTGGCCGCCCATGACGGCGAGATCGTGCTGGCGCCGATGGCCACCCAGCTGGGTTGCGAGGCGGAAGTGGACTTCGGCGACGGCGAATCCGCCCGCGTGCACCTGACCGAAGGCCAGCTGGGCCGCTGGCAGGGGGCGCCATGAACATGCACACTGTCCCGCGCCGCCTGCTGCTGACGCTGAAGCTGGGCGAGATGCCGGAACACGTGCCGGGGCTGCGCGCGGTGCATGGCTTCGGCACGCCGCTGGCCGACCATGTGGATGGCGGGGTGATCGACCGCCTGCTGCGCCACCACGGCGGCGCCATCCGGGTGGCGCGCCTGCACAGCGCGCGCGTGCGCCGCGCCGAACGCAACGTGGTCGGCGCCCGCCGCTTCGACGACGCGGAGCAACTCAGTGGCGTGGCGCGCGTGCTGCGCATCGAAGTGCGCGACGCCGACCGGATGCAAGCGCTGCTGCCCGCACTGGCCGAACTGCCGATGGTCGAACGCGTGGGCGCCGACCACCTGTGCCACGCGCCCTTCCACGTGCCGCGCATCCACGACGACCCGCGCCACCGCGAGGACGCACGCTGGGCGCACGAGGCGATCCGGCTGTCGCAGGCACTGGCCATCGAGCCGGGCGATCCGGCCATCGTCCTGGGCCTGGCCGACACCGGCGTGGCCATGCACCACGTGGAGCTGGAGACGCGCGTGCGCGCCGGCTTCGACAGCGTGGATCTGGATCCCGATGCCGTCGGCGGGCTGACCCTGGTCGGCGATTTCCGTCGGCGCGGCCAGCGGCCGGACGACGATGTCGGCCACGGCACCGGCTGCGCCGGCATCCTGGTCGCGCGCGGCAGCCGCATGCCGACCGGCGCGGCCGGCCTGTGCGGCCTGACCCCCGCGCGCGTGCTGGGCGCGGCCGTGGGCGCCGACGCCAAGCGCTTCGGTGTCGGCGCGCTGGACAACATCGACGCCGGCATGAAGCGGCTGATCGACCTGGGCGTGAAAGTGATCAACATGAGCTTCGGCACGCCCGACGCGCAGCTGGGTGCCGACGCACCCCGCCCGCACGAGGAAGTGATCCGCTATGCCCTCGCGCGGGGCGTGATCCTCGTCGCCGCCAGCGGCAACTCCGGGCTGGAGGAGCGTTTCCATCCCGCTGCGCACGCGAGCGTCATCGCGGTGGGTGCGGTGGACGACGCGCTCGCGCCGGCGTCATTCAGCACCCGCGGCGCGCATGTCGCGCTGTGCGCGCCGGGCCGCGACATCCACACCTCCACACTGGATGGCTACCAGCGCGCGACCGGCACCAGCTTCGCCGCACCGTTCGTCGCCGGGATATGCGCGCTGATGGCGGCGCGCGCGCAGCGCCGGGCTTGGCCGCTGACCGGCGAGGACTGCAAGCGCCTGCTGATCGCCAGCGCACGTCCGTTCTCGCGGGCAGGCGTCACCGGCTGCGGCCACGGCGTGCTGGACGCGGAAGCCGCCCTGCGCGCGCTCGACGCCGACATCGACCTGAACCTGCGCGACGCCGATACCGACGGCGCGTGGACTGCCCCCGCGCTCGCCGCGGCCTGACGCCCGAGGACACTGCAATGGCGACGAAACGACAACCGAAGAAGGCCGCCGCCGGCACCGGCATCAAGGCCAAGGCCAGGCCAGGCGTCGGCGCGGCGCCGAATGCCGGGCGCAAGACGCCGACGACCCGGGCGACCGGGGCGGCGTCGCCGGGCGCCCGCTCTTCCCCCTCGCAACCCGCTCCCCCGCCTGGCACGGCACCCGCCGCGGCAGGTGCCTCCCGCAACACCCACACACACGACGAGAGAACCGCCATGAACCGCATCCTGCTGGTCGATCTCGGCGAGCGCGAGCACAAGACCCGTGAGGAATTGCGCGGACGCCAGCTGAAACTCGAATCCCTCCTCAAGAACGAAGCCCTCGGCGGCCTGAATGCCTCGCAGACGCGGGAACTCGCCCGGATCAAGGCGACCCTCGCCAGCGATCTCACCGCCGACCCCTTCTACCAGGTGGTCGCCGCGACGATCCTGCAGCGCGACTGGAAGGACCTGGCGGCGAAGGGCGAATTCGTCCACGAATATGGCCTGCTCGGCAGCCAGCGCATGGCCAACGGCCCGCTGGAGGCGCTGGAGACGCGCGAGCGCGAGATCGCCGGCATCGCCGGCATCCTGCAGGTCGACAACCACGTCGAAGCCACGCGCGACACCGGTGGGCTGGTGCGCCACATCAGCACCGCCCAGGGCGAGTACCGCGCCAACCGCGCCCTGTTCGATGCGGCCTTCGCGCAGCTTTCCTCGCAGTACCCGGTGACGCTGCAGTCGCAGATCGATGCCGGCCTGATCGACGCGGACATCATCGGCTGCGAAGCGCCCGGCGGCGATCCGGGCGAGCGCCGCGACCCGGTCAGCACCGATCGCGCCTTCCGCCCCAGTGGCAGCGACAAGGTCTGCGCACTGTCCGGCCGCAACGTCGCCGCCCTGGTGCGCCGTCTGGCGGCCACCGGCGTCACCGCGAACGATCCATGGCTCGCCAGTCGCATCCAGAACGGCTACGACATGCAGGCCGGCGTGATCGAGGGCGCACCGATCTCTTCGACGGAGATTTCGCTGCCCGAGTTCGACGACGCCACCGACCAGGTCGCCGTGCGCGAGAACCTGCTCGGCGCGCAGGCCGTCGCGTTCGCGGCGCACTGCGAGGACATGAACATGTTCGGCGTGGTCGAGAAGGTCGTCGACCTGTTCCGCATGGGCCTGCTACCGATCAGCCGCGGCAAGGCCGGCGACTACCTGTACGGTTACCTGAAGAAGTCCGCCGAGCGCATGACCCAGAACGAGCGGCTCGACCTCTACCGCCAGGTCCTCGGCCGCCACGAAGGCGACCCGGCGCTGCCGGGCAATCCCGAGTACAAGGAACTGTGGCTGCGCTTCATCGCCGCCGTCGCCAACTTCGGCCGGCAGCTGTCGGTGGACAAGATGCTGCGCGCGCAGGTGCCCATCGCGGTGTCGCAGGAGCAGGTGCGCAAGTCGGGCCGCGACCTGGCCGCCAACCTGTCGGTGCACAGCTTCGGCATCGTCCGTTTCGCCGCGGCGGAACTGCAGCAGACCATCCTGGAGTACCGCGACGTGCTGTCCGACGCCGAACTGCGCGCCTGCTTCGGGGCACGCGACATGTGGCAGGTGATGGACCAGGTGAACGCCAACTACGCGGGCGGGCCGCGCAATACGCACCAGCACCGCACGCAGGCGCGCTCGTCGGCGGTGATCATCCGCTGGCTGGCCAACCACAGCGATCGCCTGGCCGGCCGCTACGGCGAGGTCATCAGCGTCAATGCGCTGACCAATCCCCAGCTCAGCGGCAGCGACCAGCCCATGGTCGCGCCGAACGACTGGGACCTGGTGCAGGCCTGCGAGCAGTGGCTGGCCGTGGGCGGCGTGCAGGAATCCAGCGTCGAGCAGTACTCGCAGTCGGTGGAATCGCCGGTCATCACCAGCCGGCCCATCGGCAACGGTGGCGGCCTGCCGCCGGAGGCGCGCGCCGTGCTCGACCAGGCCGGCATCAGCCTGCCCGGTCTGTGATCGCCTGACCATCTCTCCGGAGCCCCACCATGAACGCCATGCTGTCACCCCGCGAGCCGCCACCGGCGCAACCGGTCACGCACCTGGTCAAGCGCTCGCTGCAATCGGCCGCGCATGCCCTGGGCACGCGCGACCCGATGCCGCTGCTGGAGAACCTCATCGAGCGCACGTTCTACCTGCCCGATGACGACACCTCGTACGCGCACAATTCGCTGGCGCCCGGCGCGGTGCCGTACGAACCGTCGTTCTCCGAAGCCGAGCCGGGCAAGCTGCGCTTCACCATCGAACCGCTGGGACCGAACGCCACGCCCATGGCGCGGCGCGACGAGGCCACGCGCGAGATGCGACGCCTGGTCTCGCCGATCTTCGGGCGCGAGGCCCTGAAGTGGTTCGATTCGCGCAGCGAGGAATGGCGCGGGTTCGGCGGCCTGTCGTGGATGAACTACGGCGCCTGGTTCGGCAGTGCCTTCGACGAGGACGGACTGTACGCGGCGAAGATCTATTACGAACTGCTGCCGACGCAGATCGATGCACTGTCGCCGGGACTGGCCAACCTGACCCGTCAGACGATGACCGAGATGCCCAACCTGATGCCCATCTTCACCAGCATCGGCTGCAAGCGCGAGAGCGGCAGCCAGCGGGTGACCTTCCTGCACCGCGGGCCGATGGCGGTGTCCGCGCTGGCACCGCTGATGAACCGCCTGGGCATCGGCCACCAGTTGCCCAGCCTGATGCGCATCGTCGGCGTGGCGCTGGGCGGACGGTTCGAACTGCCGCCCGGGGGCGTGCTGGTCGGCATACGCGAGACACCGGACGGCGCCGAACTCAAGCTGGAAGTACTGCTGGCGGCGATTCCCGATCTGCCCTCGCGTTTCCTCGACCTGCTCAAGCTGGGGCTTTCCGAACGCCCGCGACAGCTGGCCGCACTGGCACGCTGGCTGGACGCGTTCGGCATGGACGCCGGCGATGAAGGGCACTTCTCGGTGCTGAGCATCCGCGTCAATCCCGTGTCGCCGGCGCGCATCAGCCTGTATGTGCGCCCGATCGAGTTCGAGATGCGCGACACCCTGCAGGAGACCCATTCGCTGCCCTAGCACGCACCCGGGCGCTGCGTTCCGCGCCCCGCATCCCTCGCCGCGACGCCCCGTCGCATCCGATCCACCCGGAGCCTGTCATGTCCACCGCCCGCGCCCCGCTGTTCCCCCCAGGCCCGCGCACGCATGCGTCCGCGGCGCCCGCCATCGACGCCCGCACGCCGGTGCGGCAGGCGGTGCGCGGCCTGCTGGAAGCCAGTCCCGCCTTCCGCCAGCTGTCACCGGAGGCGCAGCGCAACCTGGCGCAGGGCATGGTGCGCATCGGCGAAGAGATGGTCGCGCCCGGCGGCGTGGTCGCACGGCCCGGCGCGCAGGTGCGCGCACTGGCGGGCGAAGGCAATGCCACGCAGACGCCCCCGTCCACGCCCGAGTTCAAGGCGCAGGGCCTGCGCGAAGGCGTGGCGCAGGCCGGTGCGTTGCTGCAGGCGGTCAATTTCCCGGAGTTCTGCGCCGGGCTGATCAACGGCGTGTTCCATTCCATCGTGCAGACCTCGATCGAGCAGATGGAGGCCTACGCCAAGCTGGTGGCGGACGTGTCCAAGAGCCTCAACGAGTTCCGCGACGAGAACACCACGCAGAACCAGGGCCGCGACCATCTGGTGCAGACCTTCCCCGACGTGTTCCAGTTGCAGACCGGCGGCGATGATCCGTTCGGCTTCGGCGCCGGCAGCTTCAACGAGGCGCCCGCCGCGCCGCAGCCGCGCGTGGTGGTCCGCGAGGATGTCGACGAGGCCGCTGCCATCGCCCGCATCAACCAGTCCTTGCCCCTGGACAAGCCGATCGAGACGCTCGACGACGAACTGGTCGAGGCGCTGCTGGTCCCGGCCGCGCGCACGCAGATCGCCAGCGGGCGCCAGCAGCTGCTCGCCACCATGGTGATGCTGGGCATCAACCGCATCGTGGTGACCGATGGCGAACTGACCGCCAAGGTCATGTACGACTTCCAGGCACGCGACAACTTCCAGTTCCAGCACACCGCGCAGGCCTTCGACTATGGCGATGCACGCGTCACCACCGAGCAGGTCGCCAACGGCGCGATCCTGCGCAGCGGCCCCACCACGACGATGGCGCGCATGCCCGATGGCCGCGTAGTGGAGCAGCGGCGCGACGCCAGCTTCTACACCAAGGGCGATTACAAGAGCGTCAGCCAGCCGCTGATCTCGATGCAGTCGGTGACGCAGACGCAGGGCGATTCGCAGCTCACCGCGAAGGCCTCGCTGGCCGGCACCATGAAGGTGAAGTTCAAGAGCGACTACGTGCCGCTCGAGAAACTCGCCAACCCCGAGTCGATCGCGGCGATCCAGATGAACGCACAGCCGGGCATGGTGAAGACGCTCGCCGCCCGGCCCGCACCGGCGCAGGCGGCATCGCCCGCCACGGCATCCGCCCCCGTTCCCACCGCCTGACCCTGCAACGGAGCCTTCCCATGTCCGCCGTCGCGCAACGCCTTCCCAGCAGCGAACCCGGATGGCTGGGCGATGCCACGCTCGACGTGGTCCGCCCGCAAGTCCGGCGCATGCTGCAGTCTTCGCCCGGTTTCCGCGCATTGCCCGCCCACGAGCAACAGGAGATCGCGCGCAACATGGTCCGCGTGGCGTCGTACATGGCCAATCCGGACGACCTGGCGCGCCAGGAACTCGGCCCCGGCGGCGGCGTGCTCACGCGCGAGGCGCCCGCGCCCGCATCGGCGACATCGCCACCGACGGCATCGGCACCGACCGCGCGCGCGCTGGCCGGCGTCAACCAGGCGGCGGCCAACAAGGCGTCCGGTGGCGTGGGCCGGTCGGCGGGCGCGGATTTCGTCGATGCGTCCACCAGCACGCTGGGCAACAACGCCCGCAAGCTGATGGAGGCCGTGGACTTTCCCAAGTTCGTCGGCGGCCTGATCCAGAACGTCTTCCAGGCCATCGTCGATGCCACCATCCAGCAGATGCGCGCCTACGGCGAACTGCTGAAGTCGGTGTCGCAGTCGGTGGACCAGTTCGCGCAGGACAACATCACCCTGGACAACGCGCGCGATTACGTCGCCGACAAGTTCCCGGACGCGCTGAGGGTGCAGGACAACCCGGACGGCGGCGGCAAGATGCTGGCGATGGGCGATGTGGAGGACATGGATGCGACGATGGCGCGCATCAACGCCGAACTGGGGCTGGCGCAGCCGGTGGACGACCTCTCCGATGCCGAGCAGGAGCAGCGTTTCGTGCAGGCCGCGCGCCTGCAGATGGCGCGCAGCCGCCAGCAGATGCTGTCATCCATGGTGATCCTGGGCATCAACCGCATCGTGGTGACCGACGGCCAGATCAACGCCAAGGTGGTGTTCGACTTCCGTGCCAGCGACGAGATGATGCGCGACGCACAGGCCGGCCTCACCGACACCACATCGAGCGCCAACCGCAACACGACCAAGGCCAGCATCGGCCTGCCCTGGAGTGGCGCATCCACGAAGAACGAGAACGTGCAGCGCCACATGACCACGGTGTCGTCGTCGGTCAGCGAAGAGTCGGAGTCCAAGCAGGAAATGAAGGCCAAGCTCACCGGCGAGGTGCGCGTCAATTTCAAGAGCGACTACTTCCCGATGGAAAAGCTGGCGTCGCCGGCGATGCTGGCGGCCATCCAGGGCAACTCCACGCCGGTGGACCCGAACCTCCCGCCGCCGCGCGCCGGTGCGGGTGCCGGCGCCGCGACGCCACCGGCCTGAGCGCGACATGCGCCTGGCCCCGCCCCCGCCGGACGTGCGCGTGCCGTGGCGACCGGCGCATGCCGGGCTGTTGCACGCGCTGGCATTCGCCAGTGCGCAGGTGGTCCGCCACGAGCAGCAGCTGTCGCGGGCGCTGCTGTTCGACCCGGGCGCCATCGACCTGCCCGCCGGCGCGCCCAACGCCATGGACGCCGCGCAACTGCGGGCCGCCGGGCCGCTCTACTTCGCGGCGGAACTGGAGACGGCCGGTTTGCTGCGCTGCGCGGAACTCATCGCCGGCCTGTTCGCCAGCGGCGCGATCACCCAGCCACTGGGGCCGGTGGCGCAGACCATCAACACGTTCTGGCGCGGTCGTCGCGAGCGCCTGGATGCGGGCGAGCGCGAGGCGATCTTCCTGCGCGTGGTGGAGCCGCCCCATTTCGAGCGCCTGATGACCGCCGTGTGCCGCGCTATCGTCGCGCAGGCGGACAACGCCGATGCGATGGGCGTGCGACCGGACCTGCGGGAGCACGTGGGACTGGCGACCAGCGCGCAGGCGTTGGCGGAATTCCTCGCGCAGCGCGTCGATTCCATGGCTTCCATCGCGGTGCGCGACATCATCGACACCATCAACCAGGCCATCGGCTTCCTGCGCGACCGCATGCTGCAGACCGCCTTCGGGACCCATTCGCTGTGGGCGCTGATCGCCACCGCGCCCAGCCGCGACGGCAGCACGCCGGGCAGTGCCGCCGACGTGCAGCGCCATGCCGAGCGCGGCCGTGCGGGACAGACGGTGCTGGCCTGGCTGGCGACGAGCTACCAGAGCGCGAGCCTCGCGCTGGATGCGACCGATCCCAACCATGTGGAACTGATCATGGCCGCCCAGCGCTGGCTGGATGCGGTCGTGCTGCCGCCAGCGGTGGCCGTGCCCGGCGCCGTGCCTGCACCGCCCCTTGCCGCCTGAGCGACGCGCGATGAACGCCGTCGCCCCCCAACGCCCACCCAGCGACCACGCCCTGTCTACGCTGGCGGACGGCGCGCGGCACGCCGGGTCCGCGCGCGCGCGGACGCCTCCGGCCTGGATCCGGGGCGCCGTCCGCGACGTACTGGAAACCGCACCGGGCTACCAGGCCCTGGACGAGGACAACCGCCGTTCGCTGGCCCACGCGATGGTGCGCGTCTCCGCGCTCGCCGCAGAACTGATCGAGGAGGAAGGCGATGCGCAGGCCGCCATCGCATCGCCCCCGCCCCCGCGTCCCACGCCGCTGGCGCGCGCGCAGTCGCAGCCGGATTTCGGCACCGCCGCCGACCGCGTCGCGCAGACCACGCACAACATCCTCAATGCGGTGTCGTTTCCGCGCTTCGTCACCGACCTGATCAATGGCGTGTTCCGCGCCATGCTCGATTCCAACCAGACGCAGATGCAGCAGTACGTCAATCTGCTGAACGCGGTGTCGTCGTCGACGGAAGGCTTCGAGGGCGCGCAGTTCGGCCTGGCGCGCGTGCGCCAGTGGGTGGCGGACCAGTTTCCCGAATCGATCGAGTACGACGCGCCCGAGATCGAACCGGGCGAAGAACCGGATCCCGACGAGATCGCCAACACGCGCCTGCGACTGCGCAGCGGCGCATCGATGCCGCCCGCCGAAGTCATCCGCGCCACGCTCGGCCTGGCACCGGAGGACGAGCTGTCGGCCAGCAGCCCCGAACAACTCGTGCCGCTCGCGCGCCGGCACCTGGCTCGGCAACGCCAGCAGATGCTGGCGACGATGGTGATGATGGGCATGCAGCGCATCGTCATCGACAGCGGCAAGATCAACGCGGCGATGCGCTTCCACATCGACACGCGGAGCGCGGCGAACGAGGACCGGGGCAGCCAGACCAGCGTGCAGAACCGCATCAAGGCCGGCGGAAGTTTCGGTGTGGGCCCATGGGGTGCCAGCGCCGAGGTCGAAAACACCATCGGCTACGTATCCACCCAGCGCAGCCAGTCCACCGAGGAGATGAACACCGACCTGGAACTCAACTCGTCGGTGGAACTCAACTTCCGCAGCGACTTCCTGCCGCTCAACCAGATGGCCAACCAGGCGCAGGCCGACCGCATCCGCAACAACACGCTCAACCCTGCCGCCACCGTCGTCGAGGATCCCGCCGCTGCGCGTGCCGCACGCCAGGCCGCGCAGCGCGCGGCGGAAGAAGCACGCCGCACGGCCACGCCGATCTCGATACCGCCCGCACCGGCTGCCACCCCGCCAGCCGCTCCCGCAACACCCCCCGCACCGGCTGCGCCCGCCCGGCCTGCCACACCTGCCACACCTGCCACACCTGCTGCACCTGCTACTCCTGCTGCTCCTGTTGCACCTGCTACTCCTGCTACTCCTGTTGCACCTGCTACTCCTGCTACTCCTGCTACTCCTGCTACTCCTGCTGCTCCTGCTGCACCTGCTGCACCCGCTGCTCCTGCTGCACCGGCCGCACCCGGCACTGCCGCACCGCCCACAGGCACCCCGACCGCGCCCCGCCCACCTGCCGCGCCGGTGGGAGGATCGCCGGCAGCGCCTGCACCGGCGGTCGCGCCTGCCGTTCCGCCCGCGGCTCCCGCACGGCCCTCGGCACCGGCGCCGGCGCCCGGCGTAGGCGGCGCGGTGGGTAGCGTGATCGACGCGGCCATTGGCGGGCCCGCGGCGCCGCGTTGATTCGTTTCGCCATGGCGCATCGCGCCTGATCAACGCGTCCGGCAAACCCTGCGCCCGCGACGGCCGTGCCGGTTCGCCGGCAAGCTAACGGACGACAGCCGCCAGGTGAGGCGCCTGGTCGAAGCACTCGACCAGAAGATCGGTGAGCACCCGCACTTTCCGTGAGGGATGTTGCCCGGGCGGTCGAATGACGTAGATGCCCGCCGGTGGCGGCGGATAGCGTGTCATGACCGGTACCAGTGCGCCCGAGGCGACGTGCTCATCGGTAAGCCCATCCGGGAGCCACGCGATGCCGAGTCCCGCGATGGCGGCCGCGATGAGTGCCGTGCCGTTGTCCGCCTTGAACCGACCACGCGCGTGCAGGGTGACGATGCGGTCCCCGTCCTGGAACTGCCACGCCTCCGTCCCCTGCATGAGCGCCTCATGCGCCATCAGCTCATCCGGCGTCGCGGGCGCGCCATGCACGCGGAGGTAGGCGGGACTCGCGACCAGCTTGCCGTACAGCGGGCCCACACGCCGCGCGATCAGGTTGGAGTCCTGCAGATACCCTACGCGCACCGCGCAGTCGAAGCCTTCCGTGACGATGTCGACGAAGCGGTCGCTGTAGCACGTGTGGACGTGCAGCAGCGGATGGCGTCGCGCCATTTCCGCGAAGACGGAGGCGAAGTGGGTGGGACCGAACGACAACGGTGCCGCGATGCGCAGGCGTCCGCGCAGATCGCCCTCAGGTAGGAGGGTTTCCCGGGCCTGGTCGATCTCCGCGCACGCGCGGGCGGCATGCTCACGGAACAGCGTGCCCGCCTCGGTCAGGGCGGCACCGCGCGTGGTACGCGCCAGCAGCTGCATGCCCAGTTCCGCTTCAAGCCGCCCCAGCCGCCGGCTGACGATGGATTTGGAGACGCCCAGCCGTCGCGCGGCAGGCGACACGCCCCCCGCATCGGCGACTTCCACGAATGTCCGGAGCTCTTCGATATCCAACGCGGCGTTCCCGGTTGCGCGACACAGCTTGCCACACCGGTGTCCGTTCCAGCGTTCCTGTCCATGCGACACAGCTTGACACGAAACGGTGCTACCGCTTCCTGCGCCGGGGTGACAAGGTTTGCGCTCCGGGTCGGCGCTCGCTGGCGTCGTGTCGCATGTCCCGTTCCCCCTGCCAGAAAGGATCCGCCATGACGTTCCGCAATGGTCTTGCTTCGCTGCTCCGTCCGGAGGATTCGGTCCTCGTCCTGATCGACCACCAGCCTTACCAGCTGGCGAACCTCAACAGCCATGACCCTCACGCGGTGGTCAACAACGCCACCGCACTGGCGAAGGCCGCCAAGGCGTTCGGCGTGCCCACCATCCTCACCAGTGTGATCGCTGAGCGTGGTGGCTTGATCTTTCCCCAGATCACCGACGTGTTTCCGGGCCAGGAAGTGATCGACCGCACCTTCATCAACACCTGGGAAGACAGGAACGTGGTCGATGCGGTCAAGGCCACGGGCCGCAGCCAGCTGATCATCGCCGGCCTGTGGACCGACATCTGCGTCGCCATGCCGGTGATCCAGGCGCTTGGCGAGGGCTGGGACGTCACCGTCATCACCGACGCATCCGGCGCTGTCTCGGTCGAAGCGCATCAGGTGGCGATCCAGCGCATGATCGCCGCCGGCGCCAACATGATGACCTGGCTGGCGCTGACCGCCGAATGGCAGCGCGACTGGGCACGCACCAAACACGCCGCCGAACTGACCGACATCCTCAAGCAGCATTGCGCAGGCAGCGGCATCGCGTACCTGTGGGAACAGCAGCTGCTCAACACGCCTGCGCCCCGCGCCTGAGCATTGGTCCGGCCGTGAGGCCGGGATCTGCGCGATCCGCCGAATTGATGAGACAGCTGGGCATGTTGGCGACACCCACCGCGATGCCGGCAGCCGGCGGGCGCTCTCCTGCAGAAACTCCCTGACTCAGGCCGGCGCAGCGCCCTGCATCGCCGGCCTACCGCATTCCCGCGATGTCCGGGGCATGGGTCGGGGCGCGATTCGGCGGGGCGCCGCCGTGTTTCCGCAAGCCGAAGCGGATATCAGGTGGCCCATGTACTCGCGAAAGCCTTGGATGGACCTCCGGAGTCTGGCGATTGGCCAGCACTGCCGAGGGCGTCGACCCGAAGCGCATGTGGTAGGCATGGGCGAACCTGCCGAAATCCCAGACGCCGAAACGGGCACAGATTCCAGACACGGTGTCGCCGGGGATCGCGACGCGGAGCGCCGCGTGGATGGCATGCAGGCGTCGAATGATGATGAACTGGTGTGGACTGAGCCCAAGCTGCTCCTGGAATATGGCCTGCAATGTTCGTTTGCTTACGCCGGCGGCTTGCGACAACTCCGTCAGATCCACATTGTCGTGATCCAAGCGGTACTCGATCAGGTCCAGGGCGCGCCGTAGAACGACCTGACGTCTGATCAACGGTCGGCCCTGGTGTCTGTGCTGCGCTTGTGGAACCAACGTGGCGACGACCCGGAAGGCCGCTTCTGCCAGCCCATCTGCCATCAGCTGGGCGGCACGGCTGCCGCAGGCGTGCTGTCCCGCTGTCAAAAGGATGCGATAGGAAAGTGTAAGCAGCCGAGCCATGGGCAGGCGCGGGACAGAACCGATGCGGGGGGTTGCAGGCAGTTCCATTCCATTGGCTTCATGCCCGATACCCTGCAGGCAAGAATCGCTCGGGCCCAGCATGACTGCCAGCCATTGCTGCGCTGCCCCCGTCCGCATATGGAATTCGGCGTGCGGCGTGAGCCAAGCGGCATCGCCCGCTTGCATAGGCACGCCATTCACGCTCAATCCATGGCTGCCGCCCAAGGGGACAAAGAGAGAACATGTCCGCGGCTGGCAGGCAGCCTGGAACAGGTTGGCGGCACCGTCCTGGCCCTGCATCAGCGACACGCCCGGCAGTTCGACCATCCGCAGGCCCCAGTGCCTGCTGGCCCGTGCCGTCAGAAGATAGCGTCCGTCCACGCCCCGCAGGGCTTCGGCGAACTCATCAAACTGCTTGCATACAAGCTCGGTCATCACGGACTCCGTTTTCACGACTCATCCGGGACTGCTCTTTTGCCAGTTTTACGTAGCGAGCGCGAATCCTAGCGCATAGAGTTTTGCGGCGCGTGAAGGCCGGACGCCTGGGATCGGCAGGACAGGGACAGCCTTGAGCGAAGTGTGCAGGTGACACAGAACTGCAACGAAGCCAGAGGGATGAGGAGCGATGCGTGCACCACGCAGTGCCCTGGATTCAGGCGGAAGCCCTGCCGGCCGGCCGAAGCTGTCGCGCCAGTTGGCGCTGGCGCGGGTCATGAACTGCATCGAGCACAACGAATGCCTGCGCCCGGGACTTGATGAGGTGTACGCCGTCGCCGGGGTAAGTCCTCGCACCCTGCGAACCATGTTCATCGATGTATTCGGTGTCCCGCCCTCCCGTTACCTGCGCCTGCGCCGCCTTCACCAGCTGCGGACCGCTCTGTCGATGGCCGACCCCGTACTTCGCACGGTAGGTGATATCTGCCATCACTTCCGGCTCAACGATGCCGGCCGGGTCGCACGGGAGTACCGCGTCCTGTTTGGCGAATACCCGCGACAGACCCTTGCCCGCAGCCCCGCGACGGAATGGTTCACCGCCGTTGCCATCGCAGCGGCCAAATCCACCCCACGAAGGAAGGCACATGGCTACCAGAACCGCACCCACGAAGGCCAAGGCGGCCAGCGGCAAGTCCAAGCCGGGCTCGGCCCCGCCGCTGGTCGAGCAGATCAACAACGGCCGCTGGCTCGATTCCGGTGAGGCACGCTCGCTGCTGGACGAGCTGTACTACCAGCGCGCCATCCATGCCTACATGACGATGCTGCCGGTGCTCAACACCATCGGCATGCGCGACGGCTCGGAGGCTGTGTTCGGCGCCGGTTACAACGTCCTGCCGATCTGGAAGGACCGCATGGACAGCCGTTGCTGGGTGCCTACGCCCAATGCCGACGTCATCTACGCGATGAGCTACCTGGACCTGAAGGAGACCGGCCCGCTGGTGGTGGCCGCGCCGCCGAACGTGATCGGCATGTTCACCGACTTCTTCCAGCGCACGATCACCGACGTGGGCCTGATCGGCCCGGACCGCGCGCGGGGCGGGCTATACCTGCTGCTGCCGCCGGATTACGACGGCCCGGTGCCGCAGGGCTATTTCGCGTTCAAGTCCTCGACCTACAACGTGCTGCTGTTCTTCCGCACCATCATGTCGCCGGGCGCCAACGGTCCGGAAATGGCCGCGGCGGTGAAGGGTGCTGAGCAGACCCGCGTGTATCCGCTGTGGGAGACCGAGAAGACGGTCAAGCCGATGAAGTTCCCCAACGGCTCGGGCAAGCACGTGGACATGATGTACCCGGTCGACATGAGCTACTGGAGCAAGCTCAAGGAATTCGTCGACTATGAGCCGACCTCGGCGATTCCGGCGGAGACCGGCGGCGTGCTGGCCTCGATCGGCATCATCAAGGGCAAGCCGTTCGCGCCGAGCAAGGCGCAGAAGGACCTGCTGCTCAAGGCGGTGCTGACCGCGCCGCGCATGATCATGGCGATGCGCCAGCTCGGCCGGCCGGACAAGCGCGAGCGTTACTACGAGGATCGGCAATACCAGAACACCTGGGCGGCCGGCACCTCCGAATGGCTGCAGGACGGCTATCTCGATATCAACCAGCGCGCCTGCTACTTCCAGATCGCGTTCTCTTCCGCGTCGGCGATGGTGATGCGCACGCTGGGGGCCGGGTCCAAGTATCCGTTCGCCACGCAGGATGCCAAGGGCGAGTTCCTGGACGGCTCCAACACCTATCGCCTGCACCTGCCGGCCAACCCGCCCGCGGCGCTGTTCTGGGCGGTGACGTCCTACAACATCACCGACGGCACCATGACCTCCGCGCCGCAGCTGCTGCCGTCGATCAACAGCCTGGACCAGTCGGTGCTGAAGAACAAGGACGGCTCGATCGACCTGTGGTTCGGCCCGACGCGGCCCAAGGCCGCGCCGGACACCAACTGGATCCAGACCGTGCCGGAACGCAACTTCCTCGCCGCCGTGCGCCTGTATGGCACCGGAGTGGACTTCTTCGACCAGACCTGGAAGCCGGATGACCTGGTGAAGGTCAAGTAGTAGCCGGCGCCGGTTCCGGCGCGATCGTTATACGCGGCGTTCCCAAGCATGAGCATCAGGTCGCCGCCACCTCATCCCCGTCAGACAGAGCACCCGAGGAGACGACATGAAGAAAGCCTCTCTGTTGATGCTGGCCACCGTGCTTGTTGCCGCCTGCGGCCAGAAGAATGAAGACCCGCAGGCGGCCGTGCCGGACCAGGCCGCCACCGCACCCGCTGCCGAAGGAACCGCCATGACCACCCCGCAGAGCACGACTGCCGCCGATCTCACCCAGCCTGACAAGGACGCAATCCTGCACGACGGCTATATCCGCACCATCGCGCAGATGGCCTACGTCTGGGGGTGGCCGATGGTGAACCAGATCAATCGCCGCCAGGCGATCACCCAGGCACCGCATCCGGGCCTGCTTGACGGCGTCCTGCCGGCCGCGCCGCGCGGACAGATCGGCATGCTCCACGACTACATCGACCCGGCCGAGACCTTCGTCACCTGCCCCAACCAGGACGTGGTCTATGGCCTGGGCTTCTTCTCGCTGGACGAGGAACCGGTGGTGATCCAGGTACCGGACTTCGGCGACCGCTTCTGGGTGTATGCGCTGTACGACGCGCGCACCAACCAGTTCGGCGAAGTCGGGAAGCCCTATGGCAGCAAGCCCGGCTTCTACCTTCTGGCCGGACCGAACTGGAAGGGCGAGGTGCCGGCGGGCATCACCGCGGTGGTGCGCAGCCAGACCGAGCTGGCCAACGCCATCCCCCGTGTATTCCAGGACGACTCGGCGGAAGACCGCGCTGCGATCCAGCCGGTGCTCAACCAGATCGTGGCGTATCCGTTGTCCCGGTTCGACGGCAAGATGAAGAGCATCGACTGGGCCAACGCGCCGATCATTCCCAAGCCGGGCCCGAAGAGCGACGGCGAGACGAAGTGGGTGATCCCGGAAAAGTTCTTCGACGCCGAACAGTTCGGCAAGGTGCTGGAGATCGTGCCGCCGCTACCGGGTGAGGAGGCCCTTTACAGCCAGTTCCGGGCGCTGATGGACGCCGCCGCCCGCGATCCGGCGATCAAGGCCAAGCTGGTCGAGATCGCCCGGCAGACCGAAGAGGACGTGATCAAACCGTTCTTCCTGTGGAAGCACAACGGCAAGCCGGCCGGCAACAACTGGAACCGCTCGGTCAACAATGCGCAGACCGGCCTGGACTATTTCAATCGCGCCGGCACGGCCAAGTCGAACATGTTCGACAACCGCCCCAATGAGACCCAGTACTTCTATACCGATGTCGATGCCGACGGAAAGCAACTCAACGGCGCGTCGAACTACGAGATCACCTTTGCCGCCGGCCAGGAGCCCCCGGTGAACGGCTTCTGGTCACTGACGCTTTACAACGACAAGCACCTGTTCCATCCCAATCCGCTCAACCGCTACTCGCTGGGGACCAAGAACAAGGGCCTGCAGCGCAACGCGGACGGCTCGCTGACCCTGTACGTGGGCACGAAATCACCGGGCAAGGACAAGGAAAGCAACTGGATCCCGGCGCCGGGCGGCGATCTGTCGCTCTACATCCGCGCCTACTGGGGCAAGGAAGGCATCACCGGTGGCAGCTGGCAGCCACCGGTGGTCAAGCGCGTCTGAAGTTGAATGGTCCCGGCGCGCCCGATGTCCGGGCGCGCCGGCCGATCCAAGCACAAGAACGGGGATCCGCGTGAGCCAGCATCGGCATCGAGGGTCCGTCGTCGCGCTCCTGGCCATGGCATGTGGCCTGCCGGGATGCGCGACGATGGGACCGCAGAGCATCCCGCGCGACCGACTGGGATACTCGGCCGCGATCAGCGATTCGTGGAAGGAGCAGACGCTGCTCAATATCGTGCGCCTGCGCTATGCCGACGCGCCCATGTTTCTGGACGTGTCCTCGGTGGTGGCGTCCTATTCGGCGGAGGGCCAGCTCGATGGGGGGATCAGCTTCCCGGCGCAGGGTTCGTCCAGTTCCAGCGCCGGCGGGTACGGCCGCTTCACCACCAAGCCGACGATTTCCTACGCGCCGCTGACCGGCGACAAGTTCACCCGCAGCTTGCTGCGGCCGATTCCGCCGTCGTCGGTGTTCCAGATGATCCAGGCCGGCTACCCCGCCGACTTCATCCTTGGCGCCACGACCCGTGCGATCAATAGCCGCTTCAACCGCGCCACCGGCCCGAACATGCGCGAGGCCGACCCGGAATTCATCGAACTGGCCGACGCCTTCCGCCGCATCCAGCACTCGGAGGGTTTGGGCATGCGTGTGGAGCGACGCGACAATGGCGAGGCCACCGTGCTTTTCTTTCGAGGCAACGTCACGCCGCAGCTGGAGGCCGACGTCCGTCGGGTGCGCGAGCTGCTGGGCCTTCGGCCCTCGTCGGAATTCGACCTGGTGTACGGCTCGATGCAGCGCAGCGACACCGAGCTCGCCATCCTCACCCGGTCCATGCTCGAGATCCTGATCGACTTCGCCCAGAGCATCGACGTGCCGCCCGAGCATGTCGCCTCGGGCCGCACCAATGCCGGCTATCCGAAGGTCAGCAGCACCGGCTTCCGCCGGCTGGCCACCATCCTCAGCGGCGCGACCCCACCGAACGATGCCTATGCCGCGGTGCGCTACCGGGACACCTGGTACTGGGTGGACGACCACGATCTGGACTCCAAGCGGGCGTTCGCTTTCATGATGATGTTCTTTTCATTGGCCGAGACCGGGCCGTCAGCACCCGCACCGGTGCTGACGATCGGTGCGAACTGAGTGGCATCGGGACCCTCCAGGAGCGTGCATGAACGCCAATCAGCGGAAATGGCTCACATGGCTTGCCGAAATCCTCGGCATCATTTCAATCGGCTTCTCCCTCTATGCATGGGTCACCGAGCCCGGTGTCTGGCGTCGATTCTGGTTCGACATGGTCAATCGGCCTTCGGAAGTGCTGTCGTTCCGGTTCATGCTGCAACCAGCGATGGCGATCCTCGCGGCCTGGAAGGATGGTGGGAAGGACGCGGCCACCGGACGCGCCCCGTATCTCTGGACCGTGCTGACCAGTGAAAGAAAGCGCGGCGGCCGCCTACGCGAAGGGATGCGCGCGACCGGCAAGATACTGGCAATCGGTCTGACGATGGATCTGATCTACCAAGCTATCGTGCTCGGGCACTACTACCCGTTCGAGGCGGCTGTTGTCGCAGTCTCCCTGGCCTTCCTGCCCTACCTGCTGCTGCGCGGCCCAATCGCCCGGCTGCGTACAAAGATCAAGTCAACCCGATCCGGACAGTGAGCCACACATGATGGACAAGGCTTCTTCAGACCCTCTTTTTCCGGACAGCCCCTCGACCGAGTTGGCTACCCGCCGGACCGGCCTGGCCTTCCAGCGGACCCGCCTGGCCGCCGAGCGGACCCTCATGGCCGTGATCAGGACCTCGTTGTCGTTGATCAGCTTCGGCTTCACGATCCACAAGGTTTTCGAGGGACTGAAGGATGGCAACGTCATCACCGGCTCCTCGGCCGGGCGCAATTTTGGATCGACACTGGTTGTGATCGGTCTGATGGTATTGCTGGCGGGGGTCCTCTACCACGTCTGGTTCATGGTGGCGCTGCGTCATGAACGCAAGGCACTCAAAAAGCAGGGCCTGGTCCATGGGGAAAGCCCGTTCCCGCCATCGATGACGCTGTTTGCCGCGACGCTGCTGTTGGTACTCGGCACCGTTACGGCGGCAGGCATGGTCTACGGCATCGGCCCCTATATCTGATCACTACCTCATTTCCAAGCCCAGGATGACGAACCCGTATGTCGCCCCTATACCCCCCGGCTGAAGCCCCGCTATGGCTGCTGGCTCTCGTGTTCTTTGCCGGACTGGTTGCAGCCCGCGAAGTCGGATGTTTCCTGCGGCACCATCGTGGCGGCAAGGGCGACGACAAGGAGGGAGAAGCCTTCGCGATGACCTCGGTGCTGGGCTTGCTGGCGTTGCTCATCGGCTTCACTTTCTCGATCGCTCTGTCCCGCTATGAATCGCGGCGCGAATTGGTGGTCAAGGAGGCTAACGCCATCGGAACCACCTGGCTGCGGATGCAGTTGCTCGACTCCGAAGACCGCGCACGGATGGAAGATCTTCTGCGGCGCTACGTCGATGCGAGGGTCGCGTTTGGAAATGCCGCCGGGCCTGCGGATGAAATGCAGCAGTACGAGCGGACGGTTCTCTTGCAGGACGAACTGTGGACATCCCTCATCGCGGTGACGGCTCCGTTCCGCGACTCGCCAAGGGCTTCGTTGCTGATCGCCACGACGAATGAATCGATCGACCTGGCCGCCGAGCGTTTTTCCTCGCGACAGGCTCACATCCCGGCGCGGATCATGCGCATGCTGCTGATGTTTGCCTGGCTAGGCGCAGGATTGGTTGGCTACGAACGGGGCCGCCAGCGCAAGACCACGACCCTGCTCTTCCTGCTACTGACGCTGGCGGCCACCCTCGTTGTCGACCTTGACCGGCCTTCGACAGGCCTGGTCAACGTACCGCAGGATCCGATGATCGACCTTCGCGCGTCGATGCGCTAGACACTCTCTGAAAATGGAGGCGACGATGCAGGTAGCTTCGCACCTGTTGCACGCATTCGCCGAATGGACCTCGATCATCGCCAGCTTCCTGGCGGTAGGTCTGGTTTTCATCGGGACTGTTCGCGCCGGCTGGGGCACGGCTCGCTGGCTGGCATCGCGTCGAACCTTGGTGCAGCTGTCGCCCCGACTGATATGGCTGGACTACGCCCGCTGCCTGGTCGCCGCTTTGACGTTCCAGTTGGGCGCCGACATCGTGGAGACCAGCTTGGCGCCCACTTGGCATGACATCGGGCGGTTGGCCGCCATCGCGGTAGTCCGTACCTTCCTCAATTACTTCCTCGACCGGGACATGCGCGAGATCGAGAAATCCGGGCTGGCCGACAAACCCGATACTGCCGAAGCGCCGGCACGCATCGAATGACGGCGACAGCTCGAGAGGCCTCAGACACGGCATTCATACCGATCGTCCGCTAGCCGGTAGTGCCTGGCACGCTCGCAAGCAGGCAATGCTTCACGGCCACATCCCCTGAAATCCGGGCGGGTTTGGCCAGAAATTTACCCCGGAAAAAGCGCACACAGATCGGGATATTTCGCAGCCGCCACTACGTCTATGGCGGTCGCCACCTGGTATCGCTGGCACGCGATGGCTCGCTGGTGTTCTGGAACGTGGCCGACGAGACCGTGCTCGATCATGCGCAGGTGCCGCTCGATTCCGCCCTGCATGATGGCCAGGACGCCCGCGGTCAGTCCGCTCCCACGTCCCAGATCATCGTGAAGCGGCGTTCCATCGTTGCACCGGCGGGCAGCACGTCGTCGCACAGGTTGAACGCATCGGGGGGCCCGCTTTGCGGCTCGACGCAGGTGGCGTGCGCCATCTGGTCGAACACCACCCAGTGCGTGCAGTCCGACTCCAGCTGCAGGCGCTGGCCGCCGCGATGCAGGACCACGTCCCCTTCCTTCCGGAAGCAATCATCCCAAGGCCCCGGCAGCGCCGGCACCGTGGGCAGGGTCGCGATGCCCTCTTCATCGCGGGGATACATGCAGACGGGCGAGAACTCCAGCCGCTCCGGTTTGCGGAACCAGGGATGCCAGCCGATCACCACGGGCATCGGCTGGTCGCCGGCCACGACGGACAGCGTCAGCCGCAGGCGATCGGGTTCGACATGGATCGACTGCCTTGCGGTGCCGCCATACGGCCAGCGACTGTCGCGCGGCAATGCCAACGCAAGCACGGCGTGCATGGATGTGTGTTCGATTACGTCCCACGGAAGTGCGAATCCCACGCCATGGATGGCGTGGGCGCCCATGTTCGCTTCCAGCGTCTGCGCGACGCCCGCGGAACGGAAGCGCGCCTGCCGCACGCGACCCGCCCAGGGCACCATCGGATAGCAGCCCCACGCGATCATCGCGGGCCAGCCGTCGTCGGGCCCGATCAGCTGCTCGATGCCGCGGTACCGGATCTGTGCGATGCGGCCACCCGCCTCCGGTGCGAGATCCACGGAAAGCTCGCCGTTCCCGAGGCGCAGCAGGCGACCCGCCGGGAACGGCGTCTGCGCCGCCGCGAGCGGCACGTGCGCAAGACGCTCAGCCGCCATAGGGATCAATGGTCTGTATGCGTCCCTGCGCATCGTGGTGAAGCTCGACCAGCTTCACCGAACGCAGATGGGTGACGCCGCCCGACAGCACCGCATCGTGATAGAACAGGTACCAGCGGTCGCCGAAAGCGCAGATGGAATGATGCGTGGTCCAGCCCACTACCGGCGTCAGGATGACGCCCTGGTAGGTGAAGGGACCATACGGACTGTCGCCCGTCGCATAGCAGAGAAGATGCGTGTTGCCGGTTGACCAGGACAGGTAATACCGCCCCGCGTATTTGTGCACCCACGGCCCTTCGAAGTAGCGGCGGGCATGGTCGCCGGCGAGCAGCGGTTGCCCGTGTTCGTCGAGGATGAGGACCTCCACGCTCGGTTCGGCAAGCGTCTTCATGTCGTCGCTGATCCGCGCCACGCGTGGCCCCAACGCGGGCTGGTCGGGCGCCGGTTCTTCGTTGCCCGGATCGTAGACGTTGTCGCGGTAGCGCTGCAGTTGTCCGCCCCAGATGCCGCCGAAGTAGAGGTAGTGCTCGCCGTCGTCATCGGCGAAGGCGGCCGGGTCGATCGAATAGCAGCCCGGGATGGGGGCCGGCTCGGCCACGAAGGGACCTGCGGGATGGTCGCTCGTCGCCACCCCGATCCGGAACAGACCATCGGCGCCCTTGGCCGGGAAGTACAGGTAGTAGCGGCCATGCTTGCTGGCCGCATCCGGCGCCCACATCTGCCGCTCCGCCCACGGCACATCGCGCACGTGCAGGGCCACGCCGCAATCCGTGGCCGCGCCTTCGGGCGAGTCCATGCAGAGGACGTGGTAGTCCTCCATGCCGAAGTGGCCGCCATCGTCGTCGAAGGGCGTGCCCGCGTCGACGTCGTGCGAGGGATAGATGTAGATCTTGCCGTCGAACACGTGGGCGGACGGATCCGCCGTATAGATATGCGTCACCAGGGGCGCGGACACCGCGCGGCTGGCGAGTTCATCAAGATCAACGGAGGTCGGTTCGTGGGTCATCGTTGTGTCTGTCATCGGGAATGGATTGCCGGCATCAGGAAACCGCGCCCGCCTGGCCGGCCCTGCGTTCGGCCAGTTCGCGCTCGATCCGCGTTTCGAGGTTCTTGTTGATCTCGTAGGCCAGCAGCAGCGCGACGGCCACCAGGAAGGGAAGGGAAGCGAACACGCTGACCGTCAGGCGGATGCCGTCCACCGTCTGCGGCGACTGCAGGGCTTCGCCCGGCTGGTAGCCGTAGTGCGCCAGCAGGGCGGCGACGAGCGCGCCGCCGATGCTCAACCCGATCTTCAGGCCGCACAGCATGGCGGAGAAGATGATGGCGGTGGCGCGCCGGTTGTTCTTCCATTCCGAATAGTCTGCGACGTCGGCGATCATCGCCCACAGCAACGGAATGGTGATGCCGTAACAGAATCCGTGCAGCATGAAGGACACGAACACCGCGACGATGGCCGTCGGCGGATAGACGTAGAACGCCAGCAGGAACAGCGTGGAGGCGAACAGCGCGCCGCCGAACACATCGCGCTTGCCGAAATGGTCCGCCAGCGGGCGCGACAGTCCGATGCCCAGGATCATGCAGATGATGCCGCTGGCGTTGAACAGGCTGAACGCCGAGGTGGCCGCATCCTTGGGCCACTGGAACTCCGTCAGGCCCGCGCGGGTCAGCGTGGCATTGAGCGCGCCGATGAAGCCGTTGAACCCGATGTCCTGCAGGAACGCCGCCAGCGCCGGACCGCTGAGGTAGTACTGGAAGTAGTAGACATACGTACCCCCCTTCAGCGCCAGGTTGATGAACACCAGAATGGTGAGCGCCAGCATGACCTGCCACGGGCGGTTGCGTACCAGGTCCGCCAGATCCTGCATGACGCCCGAGGATTGCTCGGCGGTGGGAACGACCCGCTCCCGCGTGGTGAAGAACGTGATCAGGAAGAACACGGTGCCGACCACGGCGAACAGCGTCATGACGCTCTCGAAACCCTTGACCTTGTCGCCGTCGCCCAGGATCAGCACCAGCGGCAGCAGCAGCACTTGGATGACGAACTGCGCCACCATCACCGCCACGAACCGGTACGCCGACAGGCTGTTGCGCTGGCCCATGTTGCCGGTCAGTACGCCACTCAGCGCCGAGTACGGCAGGTTGTTGGCGGCGTACACCAGCACCAGCAGGCTGTAGGTCGTCAGCGCATAGATGATCTTGCCGCGCTCGCCGAAGTCGGGCGTGCTGAAGGCCAGCAGCGCCAGGATGCCGAACGGGACCGCCGTCCACAGGATCCACGGACGGAACTTGCCCCAGCGGGTGCGCGTGCGGTCGGCGAGGATGCCGATGATCGGCGTGAACACGAAGGCACCCAGCAGACCCACCACGAAAATGATGGTCGCCGCCGTGGCGGCCGGCAGCTGGTAGACGTCCGTGTAGAAGAACGCCAGGTAGGTGATCAGCGTCTGGAAGATCAGGTTCGCGGCCAGGTCGCCCAGGCTGTACCCCAGCTTCTCCCGGACCGACAACGGTTGTTCAAGGTTGGACATGCAGTTCTTCCAGGAATGTTCGGTGGCGTGCGCCCGCAGCGTCGGGCGCACGATGGAAAAGGGACGTCACCGGCCGGGCGCCTGCACGTCGAACTGTCCGCGGGTGCGCAGGTCGGCGCTGGATGCACCGATCCGCACCTCGTAACGCCCGGGTGCGACGGTGTAGGCCTTGCGGGCTTCGTCGTAGCGCCGCAACGCGGCATCGGCCGCGAGCGCGAACGTCACCGTGCGCCGCTCGCCCGGCTTCAGGTGGATGCGCTGGAAACCGCGCAGCTCCTGCTGCGCGCCACCCGGTGCGGCCTGCACGGGGCGCACGTACAGCTGCACCACCTCCTCGCCGGCGCGGGTGCCGGTGTTGGCCACCTGCACCTGCACCGTCATGCTCCCGTCGGGCGCCACGACACGCTTGTCCAGCCGCAGGTCGCTGTAGTCGAACCGCGTATAGGACAGGCCGTGCCCGAACGCATACAGCGGGGAGCCGCGGAAGTACCGGTACGTGCGGCCTTCCATCGTGTAGTCGTCGAACGCGGGCATGGACGCGTCCGCTTTGTAGAAGGTCACCGGCAGGCGACCGGCGGGATTGACGTCCCCGAACAGCGCCTCACCGACGGCGGTACCGCCGCGCTGCCCCGGGTACCAGCTCATCAGGATGGCCGGCAGGTGGGCATCGGCCCAGTCCACCGCCAGCGCGGACCCGCCGGTCAGCACCAGCACCACCGGCTTGCCGGTGGCATGCAGGGCTTCCAGCAGGGCGCGCTGCGTGGCGGGCAGGCGCAGGTCGGTGCGGTCGCCGCCGGCGAAGCCCGGATAGTTGACCGTCATCTCCTCGCCTTCCACGTCGCCGGTCAGGCCACCGACGAACACCACCACATCCGCATTGCGCGCGATCTCCAGCGCTTCCTCGAATGGCGGCTTCGCGCCCGGCATGCGCCAGGCCAGACGCACGCCGGCATCGCGCTCGGCGTCGTAGTACTCCAGTCGCAGGTCGTAGACGCGTCCGGCTTCCAGATCCAGGTCGACGCCGTCGCTGCGCAGGCGATCGCTGTTCGTCCAGTGGTCGAGCACCCGCTTGCCGTCCACGTACAGGCGGAAGCCGTCATCCGCGGCCGCTTCGATCCGGTAGCGGCCGGAGACCGGGGGCAGCAGCTGGCCGCTCCAGCGGATGCTGAAGCGGTCGTTCGGCACGCCCTGCCCCGGACCCGCCTCGCCGCGCGCCTGCAGGTTGTCGGTCGGCGAGCCGCGGTCCCAGCGGAAGCCGATCTGCGCATCGGTGCGCACCAGCGCCGGGGTGCCCGACAGGTCCTGCGTGCGGAAGTATTCGCCGCGCAGCCCGCGCTCGGGAGAATCGACGGACGGCCGCAGGTAGGCCGCTTCGATCAGCGGCGTCGCAGCCGGATCATCGCGCCCCTCCACCAGGTCCACACCGCGCGCATAGCTCACCTCGATGCCCTTCGCGGCTTCCCGGATCCCCTGCAGGATCGTCACCGGTGCGGCCGGCGTGCCGAAGTAGTTGCCCAGCAGCGCCATGGTGTCGTCGGCGGTCGGGCCGACCACGGCGACGCGCTTCAGGTCGCGCGACAGCGGCAGCAGGCCGTCGTTCTTCAGCAACACCAGCGACGATCGCGCGGCCTTAAGCGCCAGCGCATCATGCGCCGGCGCCTGGTTCACCGAGTACGGGATGCGCGCCCAGCGCACGCGCTCCGGCGGATCGAACATGCCCAGCCGCATGCGCGCGGCGAACAGCCGGGTCACCGCGTCGTCGATCTCGGCTTCGCTGATCAGACCCTGGCGCACGGCGGCGGGGAGCGTGGAGTACTCCTCGCCGCATTCCAGCTCGGTGCCGTTCTTCACTGCCAGCGCCGCGGCTTCCTCGCGCGTGGCGACGATCTTGTGGTTCTTCCAGATGTCGACGATGGCCCAGCAGTCCGAGACCACGTAGCCCTTGAAGCCCCAGTCGCGGCGCAGCACGTCGCGCAGCAGGAACCTGCTTGCACTGGCGGATTCGCCGTAGACGCGGTTGTAGGCGCCCATCACCGCATCCACGTCGCCCTCCTTCACCAGCGCCTCGAACGCCGGCAGATAGGTGTCGTAGAGATCGCGCTGGCTCGGACGCGCATCGAAATGATGGCGGTCGGCCTCGGGGCCGCTGTGCACGGCCAGGTGCTTGGCGGTGGCGTCCAGCTTGCGGTACACCGGGTCGTCGCCCTGCAGGCCGCGCACGAAGGCCACACCCATGCGCGCGGTGAGGTACGGATCCTCGCCATAGGTTTCCTGCCCGCGGCCCCAGCGCGGATCGCGGAAGATGTTGATGTTCGGCGACCAGAACGTCAGGCCCTGGTAGCGGCCATGCTGGCCGTCGCGGACGAACTGGTGGTGCTTGGCGCGTGCCTCGTCGCTGATCGTGGTGGCCACCTCGCCCATCAGCGGCACGTCGAAGGTCGCCGCCAGGCCGATGGCCTGCGGGAACACCGTCGCCTGCCCGGCGCGCGCCACCCCATGCAATGCCTCGTTCCACCAGTCATAGGCCGGCACTCCCAGGCGCTCGATGGCCGGTGCGGCGTTCTGCATCTGCGCGGCCTTTTCCTCCAGCGTCATCTGCGCGACCAGCGACGCGGCCCGCGTCTCGAAACTGCGCGAGGCATCCAGCCACGGCTTCGCGTCGGTGGCCTGCGCGGACGGAGACGTCCATGCCGCGACGCACAGCGCCAGCGCGCACAGGCCGGGCGCGACGCGCCGGGCGAGGGAAAAGGAAGGCATCGTCATCATCATTCGCTCCTCGAAGCGCGCTCGTCGCGCGCGAACGGTCCCAGCAGGGCGCCGACGAAGCCGCCGGCGCGATCGGTACTCAGCACGGTGCCATCGACCCGACTGGCCAGCACTTGCCATCCGCGGCCGTCGCCCGCGTCATAGGCGAAACCGTAGTCGCCCTCGTCGCCTTCGATCTTCAGGCGGAGGGCGTCGGTGGCGTCGAGCTCGCGCGTGGCCAGCGTGCGCGTGGTGCCGCTGCCGTCGCGCCCTTCCAGGAACACCGCGACGCGGTCGCCCGGCAGACGGCGCACACCGAGGAAGTACCAGTACGCCTCGCTCTGGAAGGCGGCCAGTCCCGCCGCCACGCCGGCTGCCGGCGTGCTCATCGCGGTGCTGGCTTCGAAGCGCAGGTGCTGCTGGCGACGGCCGAGGAACGCGGGGTTGCGCAGGGTCTCCAGCCCTTCCGTCAGCGGATGCACCGCCAGCGAACCGGGACGCGCGGCCAGGTCGGCCCAGGCGGTCTTCGGCACGCGCACGCGGAACCAGTCGGAGGCGAGTGCCGGGCCATCGAACTCGTCGCGATGCACGAAGTTGCCGGTGGACGGCGCCTGCTTGGCCTCGCCGCGCATCCACGACGGCGCCTTCACGACATAGGGGATCGCCTGGTCGGCTGGCAGGATCTCCGGCCAGCCGTCGCGCCACTGCACCGGCAGCAGGTAAGTTTCGCGGCCGGTGTTGTAGTGGCGCTGCTGGTAATTGCGGCTGGCCAGGAACACCGCCCACCACGAACCGTCCGGCCCTTCCACCAGGTCAGCATGGCCGGCGTTGGTGACCGGCAACGGCCGATCCGCCGGCAGATCGCGCTGGGTCAGGATGGGATTGCCCGCGTACGGCACGTACGGGCCCCACACCTCGCGGCTGCGCAGCACGACCTGCGAGTGCTGCGGACCGGTGCCGCCTTCGGCGTCGGACAGGTAGTACCAGCCGTCGCGCTTGTAGATGTGCGGGCCTTCGATCCAGATCGGATTCTTCTCCGGCTCCACGCCGCCGTCGATCAGCACCTTGCGCGGACCCACCGGCTGGAAGCGCGCCAGGTCGATCTGCTGCATCCAGATGGCGCGGTGGCCGTCGTAGCGTGCCGGTCCGGGTGGTTCGTCGTTGTTGAGCAGGTAGACCTTGCCATCGTCGTCGAAGAACAGCGACGGATCGATGCCGCCGATGGTCGGCAGCCAGTGCGGATCCGACCACGGCCCGGCGGGATCGCGCGCGGTGGCGATGAAGTTGCCGCCGCTGTCGGTGGCGGTGGTGACCACGTAGAACAGGCCGTCATGGAATTCGATCGTCGGCGCGAAGATGCCGCGCGACACGCTCAGTCCATCGAAGTCGAGCTGGGTGGGGCGGTCGATGACGTTGCCGATCTGCTTCCAGTGCACGAGGTCCGTGCTCTCGAACACGGGAATGCCCGGGAAGTAGGTGAAGCTGGAATTGACCAGATAGAACTTGCCGTTCGCGGCGACGACGCTGGGGTCGGCGTGGAAGCCCGCCAGCACCGGATTGCGGTAATGGCCGGCCGGCAGGGGCGCCTCGAACGCGACATCGCGGCCTGCGTATTCGAACCAGTCGAAGTAGACCGGCGGCGCGGCGGGCGACTGCGCATGGGCGTGCGCGGCCAGCGACAGCAGCGCGGCGGCCAGCACGCCGCGCGCACCGATCCGATGCACGCGTGCCTGGCGGCGGTGGTCCTGGGGGATGCGCAGGGAGAACAGCTTCATCGGGACACCTCGGCAGCAGGGAGGGAAAGTTCGAAGGGACCGGCCGGCAATCCGGTGGCATCGCGCAGCGTGCAGACCGGACCATCGGCCCAGCAGTAGCGCACGTGGGTCGCGCCGTCGGCATGCGGGCTGCGCAGGACCACATGGCGGCCGTCGAGGACGGCATCGGCATAGCCGCAACGCTTCGCGCCGGCATCGCACAGTTCGAAGCCGATCGGCCCGTTCGCACCGGTGGTCACCAACGTGCCGCTGATGCCATCGAAGGCGATCCTGACGCCACCCGCCGCGCGCGACGCCGCGCGAGCGACCGGTCCGGACGGCGCGAGTGCACGTTCGCCATAAACGACATGACGTGCGGCGCGCGCGAGGCGACGGCCGAGTTCCTGCTTGTTCGGCGGATGGATGTCGTAGGCGTCGCCGATGTCGACGGCGACCACCAGACCCGAACGGGGATCTTCCGCGACCACCTGCCGCTGCGCCTCGCGCAGCTGCGCCCAGCCGCTGTCGACCGGCGCGGACGGCGGCATGCCGTAGCCGGCCAGTTGCACGACCAGCAGGGGCATGCGGGCACCGAACTGCCGACGCCAGTCGTCGCGCAGCGTGCGCAACAGCGCCGGGTATGCGGCAGCTTCGCCGGTATTGGATTCGCCCTGGTACCACAGCATGCCGCGCAGGCCATACGCGCCCAGCGGCGCGATCATGCCGTTGTACAGCGTGGACAGGCCGGTGGCCGCCTGCCACGGTGCGCCCGGCGGCGCCTCGGCGGCCGGCGCGATGCGGTAGCGCCAGGGCGCATCCAGCACCACGCGCGTCCCGTCGTCGAAGCGCAGCGCCTGCGCGTCGAGCGGCCCGGCAAGGCCGCCGTCGCGATAGGTGTCCAGCACGTTGACCACGACCGTGTTGACGCCCGCCTTCAACACGCCCGCGGGCAGCGGATACCGCCTCGCCTCGCCCGCGCCGTAGCGGCTGCCCACCGCCACGCCGTTCACCCAGGTCATGTCGGTCTCGTCGGCCGCGCCCAGTTCCAGCGTCGCGCCGGTCGCAGCCTGCGCCGCCGTCAGCGTCACCTGGGTGCGGTACCAGACCATGCCGTTGTAATCCGCCAGCGCCGGTACCCCCCAACGTTCCCACGCGCCCAGCGAGGCCGGCGCCGCGTGCCAACCTTCACTGGATGCGTCCGGTCGCCACGGTGTGTCACCGGCAACGGCGTCCTTGCGCGTGGTCCACCAGTGTTCCCAGTACTTTCCCCATTGCGCGATTCCTGTCGGCGGATCGTCCGCGTAGGCTGCCAGCACGTCGAGGACGTCATCGCGGCCGCCCCCGGCACGCAGGGCAACGGCGCTCGTCCACGCCTCGATGCGCGAGCCGCCCCAGGCGGCCTGGATCAGGCCCATCGGCACATCGACGGTCTTCTGCAGTTCGCGCGCGAAGTAGAAGCAGGCCGCGGAGAAATCCCGCACGGATTCCGGCGACGCCACCTGCCAGCGTGGATCGCCCTGGAAGCCCGATTGCGGTGCGACCGCACTCACCTGCGGCACCGCGAACAGGCGGATCCGCGGATGCGCCGAGGAGGCGATTTCCGAACCTGCATCCAGTGCGCGCCAGACCGGCAACTCCATGTTCGACTGCCCGCTGCACAGCCAGACATCGCCGACCAGCACGTCGCGCACCGTCTGCACGGCCGCGCCCGCCTTCACCACCAGCTCGTACGGCCCGCCTGAGGCGCGCGCCGGCAACGTCGCCTCCCAACGGCCGTCAGCGCCGGCACGCGCGCGCGCCTTAGTACCGGCCAGCACCACGCTGACCTCGTCGGCCGGATTGGCATGGCCCCAGACGCGGATGGCGGCGTCCCGTTGCAGCACCATGCGATCCTGGAACAGGGCATGCAGCAGCGTGCTGTCGGGTTCGCGCGCATCGGCGACGGACGTGCCGATCCCCAGCATCGCCACCGCCAGCAGCCATCCCGTGATGTGCGGCGCCCTCATCGACCATCCCCCGGCGCATGCGGGAACTGCAGGGCTTCGTAGTACGCCAGCGGATGCGGCGGCGGCGCCTGGCCCTCCGGCAGCGGGCGGCGCGCGAATGTCTGGAAGTACGCGATGCTGGCGTCGCGCCACCATTGCGCTTCCTTTTCCTGGATGCCCAGGAACGCCGCCACGTGCGCGTGCCGTTGCGCATCGACGTGTGCCGCCAAGCCCTGCCAGGTGGCGCGCATGCCACGCACGTAATCCACGCCGCGCGCGTAGCGCATCACCAGTTCGTCCCACAGCGGCCGGCCGGATGCCATCCGGTGGTCCCAGGGCACGTGGTGGAACCACAGCAGGAACTTCTCCGGCACGCGCCGCACATCGCCGAACTGCCGCGCCACCGGCGGGAAATACTGCGCCACCGCGTTGCTGCCGGTCGCGGAACGATCGAAGCCGATGCCGCGTTCATCCGCCCGGTGGTAATACACCGATGTCCAGTCGGCGCGGGGGCCGCCCTGTACCCATGGCCCGGGACCGTAGTGATGGCCGCGGGCCATCAGGTGGTGCAGGCCGAGCGGCGTCATGTAGTCCACGGCCGCCTCGCGCGACCCCATCATCATGTCCACCACGGGTGCCACCAGGCGATCGTCGTTGGAGAAGGTCATGCGCACCCATTGCTCGGCAATGCCGCGCGAGGACAGCGACGGATTCCACGCCAGCCGACCGTAGGCGTACCAGTTGGCCTGGTCGAAGTGCGATCCGCTCCAGTTGCGGTCCGCGCCGGTGTTCGCCACGCCGGCCATGCCGGTCAGCGCATGCCCCTCCAGCGTGCCGTCGATGACTTTCCGGACCGTGGAACCCTGGCCGCGCGCATGCGTGTCCGCGGCGAGCACCTCTTCGTACAGCGGCCCCAGATAGACCAGATGCGTGGCGAAGCCCAGGTATTCCTTGGTGATCTGCAGTTCCAGCATCAGCGGCGTACGCGGCATGGCGCCGAACAAGGGATGGAACGGCTCGCGCGGCTGGAAGTCGATGGGGCCGTTCTTCACCTGGAGCAGGACGTTGTCGCGGAACCTGCCGTCATGCGGCACGAACTCCGCATACGCCTGCCTGGCGCGATCCTCCGGTGTCTCGTGCGAATAGACGAAAGCGCGCCACATCACCGTGCCGCCATGGGGCGCCAGCGCATCGGCCAGCAGGTTCGCCCCGTCCACGTGGGACCGGCCGTAATCCTGCGGGCCGGGCTGGCCTTCCGAGTTCGCCTTCACCAGGAAGCCACCGAAATCCGGGATGGCGCGGTAGATTTCGTCGGCCTTCTCCTTCCACCAGCGCCGCACCGCCGGGTCCAGCGGATCGGCCGTCGGCAGTCCGCCCACCTCCATCGGCGCGCTGAAGCGGGCGCTCAGGTAGACGCGGATGCCATACGGACGGAACACCGACGCCAGTGCCCGGGTCTTTTCCAGGTACATGGCGGTCAGGCTCAGGGCCTCGGCGTTGACGTTGTTGAGCACCGCGCCGTTGATGCCCAGCGATGCGTTGGCGCGGGCGTAGTCGGTGTAGCGCGGGTCCAGGTAGTCCGGCAGCGTGTGCCAGTCCCAGAGCGAAGCACCCGCGTAGCCGCGCTCGACATACCCGTCCAGATTGTCCCAATGGTTCAGCACGCGCAGTTGCAGGCGCGGCGATTCGCGCACGTCCAATGCGTCGATCGCCTGCCCGGTCTGCAGCAGGCGAAGGAAATGGAAGCTGCCGTAGAGTACGCCGACATCCGTGTTGGCCGTGATCACCGTGGCGGCGTGTCCGCCGATGCGCACGCTGCGGATCAGGTAGCCCTCGTTTCCGAGCGCGCGCGTGTCCAGCCGCAGGCCGGCGATCACGGGAGAAGAGCCGGCCGTGCCCACCACCACCGCACCCTCGCGGGTGATCGCGGCCGCGCGATCCGGTGCCTGCCCGGTCAGCCCGGCCAGGCCACGCAGCAACTCCGCCTGCGCGGCGGCCAGCGTGGCCGAAGGTACCGGCATCACCAGCTGCGTGGTCAGCGAGCGGTACTCCGCCGCCGCCGCGGGTGCCGCGGGTGCATAGCGCAGCCAGAGGTCGTAGCCGTCCTCCGCCTGCGCACCGGTCGCCTGCACGCACATCAGGCAGGCCAGCAACACCCCGCGCAGCCCGCGCCGTGAAGCGCGCCCCTCGTCGCCCCGCGGCGTTGTCGCTACCATGACGCGCGACAGGAAAGCTGGCCAGCGCGCGGATTTCATCGCCGTCCCCGCGTGTTCCGCCGCGGCGCGCGGTGAACACCCGCCGGCCTTCCGACCCCTGAAAGGAACCCGTCTTGGAAAAGCCCACCCGAGCCGTGCGACGCAAGAGCCGCGGCATCACCATCGACGAAGTGGCCGCACTCGCGGGCGTTTCCCCGATGACCGTGTCGCGCGTGATCAACGGCAAGACCAAGGTCAAGGACGCGACGCGCGAACGCGTCATGCGCGCGGTCCGCACGCTCGGCTACACCCCCAACCTGGCGGCCAGCTCGCTGGCGGCCGCCCAGCACACCCGCATCGCGCTGATCTATACCAACCCCAGCGGCGCCTACCTGCGCGAACTGCTGCTCGGCCTGCTGCGCGTCGCCTCGCGGACGACCATCCAGCTGGTGAGCGAATACTGGGACGACGTGGACGCCGAATCCGAACGCAAGGCCGCGCGCGCCCTGGCCAAACGGGTCGATGGCGTCATCCTGCCGCCGCCCCTGTGCGAATCCCGCGCGGCGGTGAGCGAACTGGTCCGCGCCGGCATCCCGGTGGTCGCCATCGCCTCGGGACGGTTCAGCGACGAGATTTCCTGCGTGCGCATCGACGACTTCCGCGCAGGCAAGGAACTGGCCGAGCACCTCATCCAGCACGGCCATGTCCACATCGGATTCATCAAGGGCCGGTCCGACCTCAGCGCCAGTGCGCGACGCTTCGAAGGCTTCAAGGCGGCCCTGCATGAGGCGGGCCTGGCGCTGGAACCCGGCCTGGTGCAGCCCGGCGACTACACCTACCGCGCGGGATTGAACGCCGCGGAAAAACTGCTGTCGCTGCGCCGGATGCCCAGCGCCATCATCGCCAGCAACGACGACATGGCCGCGGCCGTCATCTCGGTGGCGCACCGGCGCGGGCTGGACGTGCCGCGCGATCTTTCGGTGGTGGGATTCGATGACACCTCGGCGGCCACCACGGTATGGCCGGAACTGACCACCATCCACCAGCCCATCGCCTCGATGGCCAACGACGCCATCGACGTCCTGCTGCGCAGCATCCGCCACCAGGAAGGCACGACCCGCGTGCTCGCCGACCACATCGCCGCGCACCGGCTGGTCGTGCGCGACTCGGTTTCGGTTCCGCCCAAGGCCAGGCGCCGCTGAAACGCCACGGGCCCGCCCTGCGGACAGCACGATAGGACAACCGGGGTAGCGCGCCACGAAAGGCATGCTCCGTTCCTAGCCTTCCATCTGCTCGAGTTCCCTGCCCTTGGTCTCGTGGACGAGCCTGAGCACGAAGAAGACCGAGATGATGGCGGCCAGCGTGTACAGGCCGTAGGTGGACGCCAGGCCGATCCCCGCCAGCAGCATCGGGAAGGTCATCGTGACCAGGAAGTTGGCTCCCCACTGGAACAGGCCCGCCACCGCCAGGCCCGAGCCGCGGATCTGGTTGGGGAACATTTCGCCCAGCATCACCCACATCACCGGACCCCACGAGATGTTGAAGAACACCACGTAGACGTTGGCCGCCACCAGCGCCAGCACGCCCATGGCATCGGACAGCTGCAGCTTGCCGGCGGCGTCCAGCGAGCCGCTGGCGAAGGCCACCACCACCGCGGCCAGGGAAACCGCCATGCCGGCCGAACCCATCCACAGCAGCGGCTTGCGCCCGATGCGGTCGATCAGCAGCACGGTGACGAGGCAGGCACCGATGCTGAGCGCACCGGACAGCACGTTGATCAGCAGGGCATCGTTCTCCGAGAAGCCCACCGCCTGCCACAACACCGCGCCGTAATAGAACACCACGTTGATGCCGACCAGCTGCTGGAACGTCGCCAGGCCGATGCCCACCCACACGATGGGCCGCACCCTGCCCGTCGTCTTGCTGATCAGATCCGAGAGGCGCGGCCGATGATGGTCAGCGGCCAGGCTGCCCTGGATTTCCGCGAGCTTCCGCTGCCCTTCGTCGCTGCCATAGAGCTTCTGCAGGACCGCCAGCGCTTCCTCGTGCCTGCCCTTCACCACCAGGTAGCGCGGACTCTCGGGAATGAACAGCAACGCGACCAGGAACAACCCCGCCGGCAGGATCTCCACCCAGAACATCCAGCGCCAGGCTTCATAGCCCAGCCAGTACGGACTCACCGATCCGCCGGCCACCTTGGCGAGCAGATAGTTGCTGAGGAACGCGGCGAACAGTCCGCCGATGATCGCGATCTGCTGCACCGTGGCCAGCCGCCCGCGATAGCGCGCCGAGGAGACTTCGCTGATGTACGCCGGCGACATCACGCTGGCCGCGCCGACGGCGAAGCCGCCCAGCACGCGATAGATCACGAACTCCAGCGAACCGGTGGCGATACCGGATCCCCAGGCGGAAACGATGAAGAAGACCGCGGCCACGATCAGCACGTTGCGTCGTCCGTAGTGGTCGGCCAGCCAGCCGGCGAAGAACGCGCCGACCGCACAACCCAGCAGCATGGAGGCGACGTTGAAGCCCGTGCCCACCGAGTCCGAATCGAACGCGGCCTGCAACCCGTCGACCGTGCCGTTGATGACGCCGCTGTCGAAGCCGAACAGGAAGCCACCAATGGTGGCCACGCAGCTGATCAGGATGATGAAGCGGGTGTTTTCGCCACTGGCGATGTGGCCACCCTCAAGCGTGGTGCTGTTCATTCGTTGCGCCCCTCCAGGCTTCGAATCGACCTGCCGCCCTGCCTCCGCCCGAACCACGCGGGCGGAAGCCGTCATGCTTCGCTCAGCGCAGCAGATACTGGTTGAGCAGGTTCTCGTAGCGCTCCTGCTTGCCGCTGATCTGCTTCGGTTCGCCCTGCCCGGCGGCCAGCGCCGCCAGTTCGGCCAGGCCCAGCGCGCCGTTCTCGAAGTCCTTGCCCTTGCCACTGTCGAAGCTGGCGTAGCGCTCGGCGCGCCACTGTTCCCACGGCGATTCGGTCAGCAGTGCATGGGCGACCTCAAGACCGCGCGCGAACGCATCCATGCCGCCGATGTGGGCGATGAACAGGTCTTCCAGGTCGGTCGACTCGCGACGCACCTTGGCGTCGAAGTTAAGACCGCCTTCCAGGCCGCCCTGGCGCAGCACCACCAGCATGGCGCCGACGGTGTCATACAGGTCGGTGGGGAACTGATCGGTGTCCCAGCCGTTCTGCGCGTTGCCGCGGTTGGCATCGATGCTGCCCAGCAGGCCGTGGTCGGACGCCACCTGCAGGTCGTGCTCGAAGGTGTGGCCCGACAGCGTCGCGTGGTTGGCTTCGATGTTGAGCTTGAAGTCCTTCGCCAGCCCGTGCTCCTTCAGGAAGCCGGCCACGGTGGCGCTGTCGAAGTCGTACTGGTGCTTCATCGGCTCCATCGGCTTGGGCTCGATCAGGAAGTTGCCCTTCAGGCCGATGCTGCGGCCGTAGTCGCGCGCCATGGTCAGGAAGCGGGCGAAGTGCTCGACCTCGCGCTTCATCTGCGTGTTGACCAGCGAGGCATAGCCCTCGCGGCCGCCCCAGAACACGTAGTGCTCGCCACCGAGTTCGACGGTGGCGTCCAGCGCGGCCTTCACCTGCACCGCCGCACGGGCGACCACGGCGAAGTCGGGATTGGTCGAGGCACCGTTCATGTAGCGCGGGTGCGAGAACAGGTTGGCCGTGCCCCACAACAACTTGATGCCGGTGGCGTCCTGGCGCGCCTTGGCCAGGCCCACCATGTGCTTGAGGTTCTTCTCGTACTGGCCGATGTCCTCGGCATCCGGCGCCAGGTCGATGTCGTGGAAGCACCAGTAGGGCACGCCCAGCTTGGTGAAGAACTCGAAGGCGGCATCGACCTTGGCTTCGGCCGTGGCCATCGGGCTGCCGGCCTCCCACGGGAAGTGGCGCGTGCCGGGGCCGAACGGATCGTGGCCGGCGTTGCAGAAGGTGTGCCAGTAGCAGACCGCGAAGCGCAGGTGCTCCTGCATGGTCTTGCCGCCGATCTTCTTCTGTGCGTCGTAGACCTTGAACGCCAGCGGATTGTCCGAGCCGCGGCCTTCGAACGGGATGCGGCCGATGCCGGGGAAGTATTCTTTGTTGCCGACGAAATGCTGGGCGCTCATGGCAGTCTCTTCAGTGGTCTTGGGTTGCTGGAACGGCCGTCATGAAGCATAGAGCTGCTTCACGGCGACAAGATGCTCGGTGAAACGCTGGTACGGCGCCTGGTACGCCTGGACGTGCGCGGGGTGCGGCAGGCAGGCCAGCGCATCGTCGAAGGCGACATGCGCGTCGACCAGTTCGGCGAAACCGGTGTCCTCGCCCCTCGATCGCGACAGCGCCCACAGCGCCTGCAGCGCGGCGCCGAACGCGGCACCTTCCGCATCACGCGGCACGTGCACGGGCATGCCGAAGACATCGGCCACCATCTGGCGCCAGGCCGAGCTGCCGGCACCGCCCCCGGTGAGGACGATGTGGTCGAACGCCATGCCCGCCGAGGCGAACGCCTCGAAGCCGGCCTTCAACGTGTAGGTCGCGCCTTCCATCGCGGCGCGATAGAAGTTGCCGGGGCTGGCGTTCTGCGGCGTCAGGCCCGTCAGCACGCCCTTGCCCAGCGGCAGGTCGGGCGTGCGCTCGCCATTGAGGAAGGGCAGCAGCGTGATCCCGTCCGCGCCCGGCTCGGTGGCCTGGATGTGGCCGTCTCCGTCCCGCACGGTGAAGCCGAAAAGATGGGCGATGGTGGCCGTCGCCACCGTGCAGTTCATGGTGCAGATCAACGGCAGCCAGCCACCGGTGGACGAGCAGAACGCGGCCCACCGACCGGCCGGATCGACCACCGGCGTATCCGAATAGGCGAACAGCGTGCCCGACGTGCCCAGGCTCATGACCAGCCGGCCGGGCACGACGCAGCCGGTACCGATGGCTGCCATCATGTTGTCGCCACCGCCGGTGGCGACGATCACATCGCGCGCAAGGCCCAGTTGCTCCGCACGGTCGGCGCGCAGCGGGAAGGTGGTCGCGGTATCCACCAGCGGCGGCAGGCATTGCGAAAGATCGCGATCCGGATCGGTGGCGCGCAGCAGGTCCTTCGACCAGGTGCGCGTACGCACGTCCAGCCAGCCCGTGCCCGACGCGTCGCCGTACTCGCAGAACGCTTCGCCGGTCAGCCAGAAATTCAGGTAGTCGTGGGGAAGCAGGATCTTCGCCAGACGACGGTAGGCGTCGGGGCGGTGCTTGCGGGTCCAGGGCAGCTTGGATGCGGTGTAGCCGACCAGGATCGGGTTGCCCGCCAGTTCGATGCAGCGCTCCACGCCGCCCACGGCGTCGGTGATCTCCACGCACTCGACGGTACTGCTCGTATCGCACCAGAGTTTCGCCGGGGCGAGCACCTGGCCGTCGGCATCCACCGGCACGAACCCGTGCTGCTGGCCGGAAATCGCGATCGCTTCGATGCGGCCACGCACATCGATGGCGATGTTCTCGAAGCACTGGATGACCGCCTGGATCCAGGCATCGGGGTGCTGCTCGCGCGTTCCGTCATCGCCGCTGGTGAGCTCCAGCGATGCGTGCGACGAGGCCACGACGCGGCGAGCCTGGTCGTCGTAGACCACGACTTTCACGCTCTGCGTGCCTGCATCAATCCCGGCGGTCAAAGCCATCGACTACAGCCTCCGATTACCAGAAAGTTAGCGCTACCATTTCGTCCGGAAAAAAAAGGCCAACCCCCTGATTGCCCTTTCTCCCACGCGATCGTGCCGTCCGGTGCGCGGATGGCGACACTGTAACCAGCGCCTGCAGAAAAAGCCTGCTGCAGCGCAGAATGTCTTTCCAAACAATAACTTGGGACGCTTCCCGCGCCCCATGGCCACGCGTGGCGGCCCCTCCCCCTCAACGCACCAGGTCGATGAAGGCGTTGATCGACAACCGGCCATGGATCGGGTCGGCAGGAAGCACCCGGTCATTGCCGATGCGCCCGGAGTGCAGCGAATTCCGCCGGTACACGATCAGCCGGTTGAACACGCCTTCCACGCTGGCGACACGCTCGAACATCGGCGTGTCGCCGTCGATGTAACCCGCGGTGGTACCTGCTTCGATGCGACTCTCCTCCGCCAGGCAACCGAAGTAGGCCGCGTGACGGCTTTCATCGATGTACTCGAATCCGCTCTGGCGATGCCGATAGAAATCGGTGCCGCCCCACTGTCCACGGAACAGGTAATGCACCGTCGCCAGGCCCTGGCTGCTGACCGAGTCGATGTGCGGCACCCGCTGCAGGAACTGCAGGCTCGTCGGCGGTTGCGTGACCAGCGAGAAGTGGCACATCGGGAACACGAAACGGCCCGGCGCCAGTCCGAAGCATTCCTGCAGCAGCGGGTTCAACGTCGTTTCCAGGAACTGCTGGTACGACAGCGGGGCAGGCGCGCGGATGCCGGGAAACATCGATGCCATCTTCACGAACGGACGGCTGGCCGCCTTGCGCACCATGCGCTCGGGATCGGACAGCAGGTTGTCGATGACCAGCAGCGGCGCGCCTTCCTGCCCGATCGCATGCCGGCTGATCCGGAGATCCGCGTGAGGGGTGAGCAACATGGGCTGGCCTGCCTGTGCGGCGCGTTACGCAGGCATGGGCCGGGCTCCCCACACTTCCGGTCCTGCCTTGCAGTAGCGTTCGATGAAGGCCTGCTGCGAGGGCATCTGCGCGACCGCACGATCGATCGGCTGGCGGATGGACGCCAGCAGTTTGCGCAGGTCGTCATCCTTCAGCGCCCGCGCCAGCGGATGCGGCTGTCCGGGCGCGATGCCCTGGCCCAGCAGCACATGGGTCCAGGAATCGACGCGGAAGAGTTCGTCCGGGTCCTGCCAGGCATGCGCGCGCTCGCGCCAGGCGCGCAGGCGGATCTCCAGCGACTCGGGCAGGGCCATCTCCCGGCACGCCTTCCACATCGGCTCGTCGCGCTGGGTGGCGTGGTAATGCAGAATGATGAAGTCCCGCACGTGTTCCATCTCCGCGCGACTGACCTCGTTGTAGAGATCCACGAGCGACGACGCGATGCCGTCGAAGGGGAACAGCTGGACCAGGCGCACCACGGCACTGATGGCCAGGTGGATGCTGGTCGATTCCAGCGGCTCGATGAAACCGCTGGCCAGGCCCAGGGCGACCACGTTCTGGTTCCAGGCCTTCAGGCGGCGACCGGTGCGGAACGGTACCAGCCACGGATCCCGCAGCGCAGGCGCGCCGACGTCGCGCAGCAGCTTGGCGCGTGCCTCGTCGTCGGACATGTGCCGGCTGGAGAACACCAGGCCGCATCCCACGCGATGCTGCAGCGGGATATGCCAGCGCCACCCGGCCTCGTGCGCGATCGCGCGCGTGTACGGCACCGGCGGACCCACGGATTCGGTCTGCACGGCGACGGCGCGGTCGCTGGGCAGCCACTGGTTCCAGTCTTCATAGCCGGTGTGCAGCGTCTGTTCGATCAGCAGGCCGCGGAAGCCGGTGCAGTCGATGAACAGGTCACCTTCGATGGATTGGCCGTCTTCCAACACCAGCGACCGCACCGCACCGCTATCCGGATGCCGGGTGACTTCGCGGATCTTGCCCTCCACGCGCCGGAGTCCATGGCCCTCGGCGATGCGGCGGAGGAATTTCGCGTAGAGGCCGGCATCGAAGTGATAGGCATAGTTGACCTGCGGTTGCGTCTGCAGCGAGAACTGGTCGCCCCGCGAAGCGACCGTCTCCAAACAGAAATCCCCCAGCTCCGACGGCATGCCGCGGCGCAGGCTGTCCAGCCAGAAATGGTGGAACGCCGCCGCCCATGTCCCCTGGCCGGTGATGCCGAAGGGATGGATGTAGCGCTCTCCCGGACGTCGCCAGTTCTCGAACGAGATCGACAGCTTGAACGTGCCGGCGACGGCGCGCAGGAATTCCTGCTCGTCGATCTGCAGGAAACGGTGGAACGTGCGGATGGGCGGCACGGTCGACTCGCCCACGCCCACGGTCCCGATCTGTTCGGATTCCACCAGGGTGATGTCCAGACGATCGCGGAACTGGTGCGCGAGCGCGCAGCCAGCCAGCCAGCCGGCGGTACCTCCGCCGGCGATCACCACCTTGCGGACCTGTGCTGGCGATGTTGCTGGATTGTCCACTGCGGTTGCTCCTGCCTCGGTCAACGATTGAGCCGTCCAATCAACATGGCGCGGATACGCCGCGCCTGCGTTTCATCCACGGGTCCCAACAGGTCGCGCGCCTGCGCAGGCAGGTGGTTCCCCGCCTGCTCGCTTGGACCGAAGACGTAGTAGTCGAACACCTTCGCCCATGCCTGCTTCTCGCGTTCCGGCAGATCGCGCAGCGTCCACAGGGCATGGTGGAGCGCCGGCAACGGCGAGGACAGGAAGGCGGGCGAACCCCGCCACCAGTAGTTCACCAGCACGTTGAACGGCTCCAGGCTGCGCACGTGGTGCCACCACATGCTGGGGATGAAGATGGCGTCCCCGGGCTCGAGCAGCGCGGTCCGTGCGGTGGCCAGCGCCTCGCGGAACCGCGGGTGGCGCGCGTAGTCGGGATCGTCGAAGTCGACCACGCTCACGACCTGGCCGCCGGGCGTGGGATCGAACGGGCCCGGGTAGAGATTCGCGATCTGTTCGGGCGGGAACACGGTGAAGCGTCGCCGCCCCACCGCGCAGCACGCGATGTTGTTGGGCGCGTCGAAGTGGCACGACGCGACCACGCGGTTGCCGATCCAGATGCTGGGGGGCGCATCGATGCCGTGGTCCGCCAGCGACAGGTCGTTGGCCTGCGTGAAGCCGGGCAACGCCCCGTCGACCAGCAGCGAAGCGACGTAGTAGGTCGGTGGCCGTGGATCGTGCAGATGGTCCGCGATGTCGCCGAGCACCTGCGCCAGCGATCCGCGCCGGACCTCGAAATTCAGTCGGGTGAAGTCTTCGTTGTAGAACGGGCGGCCGGCGATCTCGGGCCCGCCGAAGGAATACTGGAGCGGCCTGCCGGCATCGAAGTTCCGCAGGTAGGCCATCGCCTCCTGCGTGGAGCGCAACCCGGCCTGCACCAGCCGCCAGTCGCGCGCGATGCCCTTGAGCAGCACCGGTTGGCCGTCCGACAGCAATTCGTCCAGCGGCAGCGCATCGGCACGCGCGCCTTCCAGGACCTGCATCGGCTTGCCGTCGGCCGACACGACGGTCAGTTCCCGCCGTGGGGAGCCGCGGCGTCCTGCGCGCGCAGGCGACGCTGCTTCTCGGCCATCAGGCGGCGCATGTTGTGCAGCGACGCCAGGATCAGGTATGCGCCTTCCAGATAACCAGCCCGGTTGAGTTCGGCCAGCGCGTCGCCCTGCAGCGTCGCCAGCTTCTCCCGATCGATGCCATGCAGACCGTTGACGGTCACGCGGTGGCGCTCGTCCAGCTGCACGTCCAGGTTGACGGGCTGTATCAGGCCCTTCGCATCCAGGGCCGAGAACATCCCGGCGCCGAACGCATGGCCGTCCCTGATGCCACGCAGGACCCCCGCGATGTGCTCCAGGTAGGGCGTGTTGCCCCCCTGCGGGAGGAACACCGGCTCACCCGTCGTGAAGTTCACGCGCGGATGGTCCAGGTCCACGTGCATCACCGGCTCCTGCCTGAGTTCACCATCGATGCGCTGCTCCTGGAAGCCGATCAGGAAAGGCCCCTTCGCCGCCGCACCCGGCAGGTAGGCGGCATTCCACCGGCCGTCCTGCAGGAAGAGATTCTCGCGCTGCTCGAAACCCAGCAGGGCCACCGACTGCCATTCGCCCGTGCCCGGATCCTTCCTCAGGAAGATCGGATACTCGCGCTGCAGTTCGGCGAACTCGCTGGGAAATGCCGGCACCATGCCGACGTCGTCGCCGTACTCGGGGCCGAACCCCGTCGCCACGCGCAGATCCTTGTGCGAAACATTGTTGAGAAGCTCGTAACGGGCCATCTTCTCTCCAGCAAGTCAGGGACAGGCGAGGTGCTTCCCTCGCAGAATATCATCGCCGGCCGATCCCCTTCGCGCTGCATTGCACAGGGCGACCCGCGTCAACAAAAGGGACCGCTGCTTGCGCAGCGGTCCCGCATGGCGACATCCGGAGAGGGGGCTATCGCCAATCTCAGAACTTGTAGCGGGCACCCAGCATGTAGCGTGGGCTCTGGTCGGCCAGCTTGACGATCTGCTCGTCGGTGCGTGCGTGCCAGCGCACGTCCTCACCGGTCAGGTTGATCGCCTCCAGGCCGAACGACCAGTGGTCGTTGAGCGTGTAGTTCACGCTCAGGTCCCACTGCTCGTACTCTTCGACGTAGTAGGGATTGCGGCTGGCGCCCTGGTTGGCGAGGATCAGGTACTCATCGCGCCAGTTCCACGCCAGGCGCACCGACCAGCCGTACTTCTCGTACATGAACATCGCGTTGGCCGTATCGCTGAGGCCGGTCAGCGCGAACTGGTCGATGCCCGGGTCACCGGCATTGTTGTAGCCCACGTCGCCGTTCACCACGGTGTAGTTGGCCAGGATGCCGAAACCGCTGTCGCCGAAGAAGTACTGGCCGCCGATTTCCCAGCCATTCAACTTGGCCTCGTTCTGGTTGACCGGCCGGTTGACGTTGAACTGGTACAGCGGGTCGTCGGCTTCTCCGTAGATGTTGTAAGCGGCTTCGGTGGCGAGCGCCTGCGCACCGGTGCCGTCGAACGCGCCCAATCCAGCCGGGTCGTTGCGCAGCAGGGCCAGCGCGGTGAACAGCGAGGTATCGTTGCCCGAGCACGCCGCCGCATTCGCCGCGCCCACCTGGGTCACGCACGCCGCGCTGGTGAGGAAGGCCAGCGCCGCCTGTGCATCCGGGCCCGAGGTGGGATCCCGCAGGCCGTACAGGGACTCCTGGCCGACCGTATTGCCGATGAAGTTGTTGACCGACTTGTTCCAGTACGTCAACGACAGGTAGCTCGCCTCGGCGAAGTACCACTCCACGGCCAGGTCGAGGTTGTCCGATTCCAGCGGCTTCAGGCTGGGGTTCTGGGCGTTTCCGCTGGCACGCACGGAGGGATCCAGCAGCACCGAACCGAACGGCTGCTGAGCGCCCGGGCCTGCGTAGAGGTTGCCGTAGGGTGCGCGTGCGATGCTCTTGCCGAACGAGGCACGACCCTTCAGTTCATCGGTGAAATCGATGCTGAAGTCGAGGTTGGGCAGGATGTAGCTGTAGCTCGCCTTCTCGCTGAAGGGCTGCTGCTCGTCGGACAGCACGATGCGGAAGTCGTTGTTGGCCTGCCATTCGATGGCCTCGGGAATGGCGATCACCGAGGTCGAGACGACATCCGTCGTTTCGTACCTCACGCCAAGGCGGGTATTGGTGCGCATGCCGCCCAGTTCGCCTTCCAGTTCGACCTGGAAGTAGGCCGAGTGGGTCTTCTCTTCCACCCGGTTGTCGGCCGCGCGCTGCGGGCTGACGCCCAGCCCCACGCCGTACTGGTCCGCCGCCCACTGGGCAAGCTCAGCCGCGTTGCCGCGCCAAGCCGGCCAGGTGGTGACGTTGTAGTCGTCGAACAGGCCACTGATGTTGACCGGCCGCAGCAGATCCACCAGCCCCGCCGCCGTGTCCGAATCCACGTTGGCCACGCCCCAGTCGCCCAGGGTCGAGTAGGCTTCCGCCGCCTGGATGCGGTGTGTCGTGGACTTGTTGGTGTCCACGCCGAACTGGAAGCGGCCCTGGTCAAAGTTCCATTCGCCGTCGACGCGGGCCTGCTTGATCTCGCTGACCTGGGTCTGCGCATTGATGCGCAGCACCTGCGAGCCGATCTCGCCTTCCACGAAACCCGGATTGACCACGCCGTTGGTACCGGCGACGGCGTCCGCCGTGGACGGATACCAGGTCTGCGTCCCGTACGGCAGGCCGTTGTTGAAGACCAGCTCCTGCACCCACGAGCCGCCGCAGTGCGGCCCGGTCGTGCAGTTGTTGGTGCCCGCGATGCTCATGAAGATCGAGCCGCCGCCGGTCAGCGGATCGTTGGGACGGCTCTCGTTCTTGGAGTTGTGCGCGTCGAAGGTGAGGCGGAAGTTGTCGCTGACATCCCACGCTGCATTGAGCCCCAGCGAACCCAGCTTGTACTTCTGCATGCTGCGCTGCTGCTCGAGACCGAAATCCTTGGTGCCCGCGATCTCACGGATGTACACCGGCGTGGCGATGGCGCCGCTGGTGTCGAACTCGATGTCGGTGTAGTTGCTGTTCTGCAGCCACATCGCCTGTTCGCCACGCTTCTCCTCGATCTCGTTGGTCGAGTAGGTGTAGTCCAGGGTCAGGGTCAGGCTGTCGGTCGGTGCGAACTGCACGACCGCCTGCCCGTTGACGCGCTCGCGGTCGAACTCCGAGAAGGCGTAGCGCAGGTCGTTGGGACGCGCGTACAGATCGCCGACGGCAGGCGCGTTGACCACCGTGGGATTGCCGGGCATCGTGCCGGTCCACGGCTGCACGTTCCAGTAGTTCTCGGTCGCCTGCACCGAGCCGCCCTTGCGCTTCTGGTGGCTGGCGCTCAGGCTGACGCCGAAGGTCTTGTCGGGGTTGGTGTAGCTGAAAATGCCCGACAGTTCCGGCGTGAAGTCGTTGTCGAACGGCTGGCTCCGGTCGGAGACGATCTTCGCACCCGCGCTGGCGACGATGCCGTCGTAGTTGAAGGGCCGGGCGGTCAGGATGTTGATGGTGGCGCCGATGCCGCCGCTGGGAACCTGGGCCTGGCTGGTCTTGTAGACCTCGATGCCGTTGATCGCTTCGGCGGCCAGCTGGGCGAAGTTGAACGCGCGCGTGCCGCCGTCCACGCCGCCGATGGCGACCTGCCCGGATGCGCCGAACGCATCGGCGCCCGGCATCTGGCGACCATTGAGCGTCACCATGTTGAACTGCGGGCCAAAGCCGCGCGCCGTGACCTGCGCGCCTTCGCCATCGCGACGCTCGATCGAAATGCCGGTGATGCGCTGCAGCGATTCGGCCAGGTTGGTATCCGGGAACTTGCCGATGTCTTCGGCGCTGATGGCATCGACGACACCCGCGGAATCGCGCTTGATGTTCATCGCCTGATTCAGGCTGTTGCGCAAGCCGGTGACCACGACGGCATCCAGCGTGGTGGCGTCGGGCGCCGTCTGCTGCGCTGCCTGCTGCGTCTGTTGCGCAGCCGGCGCCTGCGTTTGCGCTTCCTGCCCGAAGGCGGGATTGATGACCAGTACGCCACCCACGAAGGTGAACATGGCCGTCGACTTGAACCTCGCCAACTTGCGACTCATCAGCATGTCCTCAGGTCTGGAATTGAAGGGCCAGCAACGCCGCGGCAGGCTCGGTATCCGGCTGCCGCTGTCATCTGGGCCTTGGTCTGTGCGTGGCATCGGAACCTGCACTCGTTCATCTGTTCTCCCCTCTCACTTCGATCAATGGACATATCGCCCTCCCCAAGGGCACCCGCAGGCACAGGCCCGCACTTCCAGACCGGGCATGGTGATAGCGCCCGTTACCGCGCTGCCCTTGTTGACTACCTTCCAGGCAGGTTCCCGCATCGCAAAGCGACAAACCGTTCAATCGACTTCCAAGGCCGGATCGATCCTTGGATCGACCGAAAGTGGTAGCGCTACCATCGCGTTCGGCGCAGACTAATCACGCAGCCCTGTCTTTGTCACCGTGCACCGCAACAATCCAAAGACGGTGTCTGTGCCGCCGCTCTTGTCCGGCCAGCAGACGCAGCAATGGAAGCGCTTCCATGCCGGCAGGAGGAACAGGCTGGTGTAATTTCCATTCCATGGTCGAGCGCGGCAGTACGGGTCGGAAGCGCTCGTGGTTTCCGGCTTCTGCCTGCGAGGCTGACCGCGGCCGCATCATTCGCCACCCACGGCACTTCGATCCAACCGGAATATCGGAGCAGACAAAGCAGCATGGAAAAACCGATCAAATCCGTCCGGCGAAAGGGCAGCGCCATCACGATCGACGAGGTCGCCGCCCACGCCGGTGTCTCGCCGATGACGGTATCGCGCGTGGTCAACGGGCACGGCGGTGTCCGCGAGGCGACGCGCGAGCGCGTCATGAGCACCGTGCGCGAACTGGGATACCGGCCCAACCTGGCGGCGAGTTCGCTTGCCGCGGCCCAACATACGTGCATCGCACTGATCTACACCAACCCCAGCTCGAGCTATCTGCGCGAACTGCTGGTGGGCGCATTGCGCGGGTCGGCACGCGCGGCGGCGCAGCTGGTCATCGCAACCTGGGACACGCTGGACGTGGAAGGCCAGCGCGCGGCGGCACGCGAACTGGCCAGGAGTGTGGCGGGGGTGATCCTGCCGCCACCGCTGTGCGAGTCCAAGACGATCGTCATGGAGTTCGTCCAGGCCGGCATACCCGTCGTCTCGATCGCGTCAGGACGCTTCAGCGACAGGATTTCCTGCGTGCGCATCGACGACCACCGCGCCAGCCAGGACATGACGGCCCATCTGATCGCCCACGGGCACGCGCGGATCGGCTACATCAAGGGCGATCCGAACCAGACCGCCAGCGCGCATCGCCTGCAGGGGTACCGGGATGCCTTGGCGGAGGCGGGCCTGGCCGTCGACGAGCAGCTGATCCAGCCCGGCTATTTCACCTACCGGTCGGGGCTGGAGGCGGCGGAAAGCCTGCTGGCCTTGCCCGACCCGCCCACTGCGATCTTTGCCAGCAACGACGACATGGCGTCCGCCGTGGTTTCGGTCGCGCATCGCCGCGGTCTGGACGTGCCGCGCGACCTGTCGGTGGTCGGCTTCGACGATACCTCGGCCGCCACCATGGTCTGGCCGGAACTGACCACCGTTCACCAGCCGGTCGCTTCGATGGCCGATGCCGCCATCGACATCCTGCTGCGCGAGATCCGGCGCGCCAGCACTTCCGCCCGCGTCATCGTCAACCACGTGGTTCCGCACAAGCTGGTGAAGCGCGCCTCGGTGGCGACCACGCGGAAGGGCGGATCCAGACGCCGGTAGGCCGAGGCGGGGGCGAAGCGTCGGCAGCGCGGCATCGGCCAATGGTTGCGGCGATGGCTCCTGACGGTCGGCGGACAACCATGAGGAAGGGCCGGGTCAGTTCTCCCCGGCCTTGCTTTCTCCTGCACGGTTGAACCAGTCCAGGATCTCGGCGCGAGCGTTACGCCCGTTCTCCCGCAGACAAACTGTTGCGGTGATCGGTTGAATCCGCGACCCGAAGCGGACATCCCGTACGTGATCCGCCCATCAGCGATTCGGTAGAAGCGGTGCTTCCTGTGGTGGCGGTCCACGACGCACCACATCGGCCTGCATCGTCGCCAGCACGCGCAGCAGGCGGTTCTGCGTGGTGCGCGGCAACTCGCGCTCGTCCATCGCCCACATCAGGTCCTCGACCAGTGCGTTGAAGTCGGCTTCGCCAACGGTCACGTGCTTGTGCGCCTCGGCCATCGGCTTGCCGGCATAGGTGCAGGGGCCGCCGGACTGCACGCACAGGAACTCCACCAGCCGGTCGTTGAGGTGGATGATGTCCACGTCGGCGAAGTGATGGGCGATGCGCGGATCGTCGGATACGCGGAACAGCAACGTCTCCACCAGCGCCTCGATGCCGCTTCGCTGCCCCAGTGCGCGGTACAGGGAGTCGTCGCGCGACGGCGTGGAGGCGCAGCCGGCCACCGCCATCAGGCCTGCCAGCACCAGCACCGTGACCAGGCGCAGGATCGTCATGTCAGAAGCTCCACTGCACGGAAACGTAGGCGCCGCGCTGGTCGTCCAGCGTGGCGATGCTGCCCAGGTCCGCCCAGGCGCCGACCACGGCGACCCGCTTGTTGGGGAACCAGGCGATGAATACGTCGCGCCAGTCGTCCTCGCGGGCGAAACCCAGGTTGTCGGGCTTCTGCCGGTATTCCACGCCGATCGCCAGACTTGGATCCAGCAGCACCGCCGCCGACCCTTCCCATACCCATTGGCGGTCCGCGCGCCGGTCGCCGCCGAAGCCAAGCAGCCCGGCCTGGTTGGCGCTGGTCGAGCGCAGCGTGGCGTTGAGCAGCAGCTGGTAGCCGCCGGCGGCATCGAGGAACAGCTTGCTGGCGCTGACATAGGCGTCGGTGCCGTGATCCTCGCGCGCCCCCACCGCCAGCGGCAGTGCGCCGTCGCGCAGGCGCTTGTGCTGCACGCCCACGCTGATCTGCGGCAGTTGGTTGTAGACCAGGTCGCCGGCCAGGCGCACCTTCATGCCGTAGATGTCCTGTTCCAGCGCATCCCAGGGCAGCGCGAGTTGTCGCTGAAGTTCGCCCAGGTCGAACGACTGCCGCGCGAACGACAGTTCCACCCGGTTGCGGAACGTGTAGGACGCACCGTAGGCGTCCAGCGCGTAGTCGCCGGTGTCCACGCGCGTGTAGAAAGCGGCACCGCCGTGCTGCGTATCGGTGCCGTAACCGGACAGCACCGCCCACGGCACGATGCCGCCGCCGGCCGCGCCCTCGATCTGGGTGGCGCCGCCGGTGGCCAGCAGGCGCCCCTGACCGGCGAAGGCGGGCAGCGCCGGGAGCAGCGCGGCCAGCGCACACGCCAGCGGCAGGCGGCGCAGGGCAGGAATCATGCGTCGGTTTCCAGCGTCAGGTCGCTGGCGGGCACCGCGGCTTCGCGACGGCGGCACCAGTCCAGCAGGTCGGCACTGCCGAGCGGCGCGCTGAACAGGTAGCCCTGCACCATGTCGCAGCGGTAGTGGCGCAGCAGGGCCAGCGCGCGGTCGTTCTCCACGCCTTCGGCGATCACCGACAGGCCCATGTTGTGGCCCAGTTCGATGGTGGAACGCACGATCACCGCATCGTCGCTCCCTTCTTCCAGCTGCATGACGAAACTCTTGTCGATCTTCAGCTCGTCCACCGGCATGCGCTTGAGCTGCGCCAGCGACGAATAGCCGGTGCCGAAGTCGTCGATCGCCAGTCGCACGCCGCACGCCTTCAGCTGGTGCAGCATGCGCAGCGCGTACTCGATGTCCTGCATCAGCGCGCTTTCGGTGACCTCCAGGATCAGCCGCGCCGCCGGCACACCATGCGCCGCCAGCTTTTGCTCGATGTAGTCCGGCAGGTCCGCATCCAGCAGGTCCATCGCCGACAGGTTGACCGCCAGCCCCAGGTCCAGGCCGCCGGCGCGCCAAGCGGCATTGCAGGCCATGGCCTGGTCCAGCACGAAGCGCGTCAGCTCGTGGATGAAGCCCGATCGCTCCGCCAGCGGAATGAATTCATCCGGCGCCACCGGGCCGAGCACCGGATGGCGCCAGCGCACCAGCGCCTCCACATGCTGCACATGCGCGCTGGCCGCATCGAGCTTGGGCTGGAACTTCAGCTCCAGCTGCCCGCCCGCGATCGCCTGGCGCAGGTCGGTCATCAGCTGCAGCTGCCGCAGGTGCGATTCATCGCGTCCCGGCTGGTACACCGCGACACCACCGTGCGCGGCCTTGGCGTCGTACAGCGCGATATCGGCGCGGCGCAGCAGCGTGTCAGGATCGTCGCCATGCTGCGGATGGCAGGCCAGGCCGAAGCTGCCTTCGATGCCCACCCGGGTGCTGGACAGGTCCAGCGGCTGCTTCAACGCATGCCACAGCGCCTGCGCCTGCGCACGCGCGGCCTCGCACGACAACCCTGGCAGCATCACCATGAATTCATCGCCGCCCAGGCGCGCCACCAGCTGCGTGTCATCCAGCGTGCCGCGCAGGCGCCGCGCCACTTCACGCAGCACCTGATCACCGAACGCATGGCCCAGGGTGTCGTTGATTTCCTTGAAGCGGTTCACGTCCATCACCAGCACGGCCACGTCGCCGCCCGCATCGATCGCCGCCTGCAGGCGGTCGTAGGCATGGCGGCGGTTCGGCAGCCCGGTCAGTCCATCGTGATGCGCCTGGTGCAGGATGCGCGCCTCACGCGCGGCGATGTCCGCCTGCATGCGTCCGAGTGCGCCGGCCAACTCGACGATCTCGCGGCTGCCGCCGGAGGCCGGTGCCTGCGAGTAATCGCCGGCCTGTATGCGCTGTGCCGCTTGCGCCAGCCGCGACACCGGCAGGCTGATGCCGCGACCCAGCGCCACGGCCACGCCGACGGCCAGCAGGGTCGCCAGCCCGGACAGCAGCAGGATGCGCGAACGCAGCGTGCGGTAAGGCGCCAACGCGCGGTCGTACGAATCCAGCAAGACCAGTCGCGCGTCGTCGCCGCGGGTCAGCGGATGCGAATCGGACAGGTAGTGGTCGCCGCCCACCGCCAGCTCGCGCACCTGGCCACCGCCCGGCGTCCACGCCGTGGCCAGCATCGCGCGCTGCTCGGCAGGCAGGGTAGCGGCATGCACACGCGTGCCGGTGCCGGTGTTGGTGACGAAGGCGGCTTCCAGTCCGGTGAGGCTTCGATACTGCTGCGCGACCGCGTCGTCGTAGCGGCGGCCGACAGCCAGCCAGCCGACCCGCTCAGGCGCCAGCACTGGCAGCATCACCACCAGGTACAGCGCGTTCTCCACCACCACCGTCTGCAGCGCCACGCCCTCCTGCGCCGCCTGTTGCGTGATGCCTGCCAGCACGCCCGCCGCCGGCGCCGCCATGCCGTCGGCGCTGGCCTGCCAACGGCCATCGCGATCCAGCAGCCACGCCAGGTCGGCGCCGATGCGCGTGCCGTGGTTGCCCAGCGCCGAACGCAGCGTCGGCGCGTCACCGCTGGCGACCGCCGCGCGGAAGCCGAAGTCGTCGGCCAGCACCGAGGCCGAGGCGAGCAGCTGTTCCGAACGGTTCTGCTGGAACTGTTCCCACACGCGGTGGCCCACGCTCAGCTCCTGCTCCAGCCGCGACGACACCGCGCGCTGGGTCGCCACCGTCACCACCGCGAACGTGGCCAGCTGCGCGGCCGCCACTACCGCGATCATCATCGCGATCACGCGCGTCTGGAAACGGCGCGGCTTCAAGGCGGCGTGCCCTTCAGCTGGCGGAACTTCTGCTGCAGCGCGCGCAGCCGGTCGTTGCCGCGCACATCCTCCTGGGCCGGCGCCAGCGCCACCTGCAGCGTCGCGGAGGTGCCCGCCGCCGGCACCACCAGCGTGCGCTCCAGCGGTGCACCGCTGCCGCGCACATGCCACACGCGCAGCGTGTACCGGCCTGGCGGCACGTCCAGCGTCAGATGGCCGTCAGCGGTGGTCTTGCCGAAGTAGGGCGTGTCGAGCACCACGATGTGGCCGATCATCCAGTCGTGGATATTGCAGCCCACCACCACCACGCCCGGCGTGTCGAAGCGGATCGGCGCGGCCTTGTTGCCCGAGTACAGCGGAATCTCGAACTGCCGCGGCTGCGAGAACGAGTAGACGTGGTGCTGGATGTTGTCGCGGTTGGGGAAGGCCACCACGGTGCCCACCTGTACCGGCAGCACGGCGGGCACGAAGGCCGAGTGTTGCTGGTCCATGCGCGCGGTGGCCGCGCGGGTGGTTGCCGGTGCCGCGCCATGCAGACTGACCACGGCCTCGGCCACCGGGCCACTCCCGCTGCCCACAGCCAAACGGACTTCCGCAGCTTCGACACACAATGCCAAGCCCATGGCTAGCAGCCCCCAAAACCACGCCCGCCGTACGCGATGCCGCCCCTCCATCACCTTCCCCTGTCTGATCAAGGTCATGTACGCAAGTCCCGTGCCACGTACCATCGCTCGTGCGTGGGCCACTGCGCTTGGAGTCGGTGCCGTGCACACTGTCGCGGCGCACCGTCCAAGTCCGAAACTGACGTTACGCGTCAACGTCGGCGACGGATGCACGGCCTCGTCGTGGTCAACCCAGTCCCATGAGGTGGCGGGTGACCTGTACAGCGTCCCTGCCTGTCTGCGTAACGGGTTGGGGAGTCGGGAGCCAGGCCATCAGGCCGCGAAGTTGCGCGGCCGCGCTCCTGGCTACGACCAGCGAGGATACCCAGCCAGCGCGCTACGGCCACTCATGGCCGCGGACTTCGACGATCGATGCAATCCTCTGTATTGCGACCCGGTGCGGCGGACAGTGTTCCGGACGTCCGCGATCGTTCGGCCATTCCGGACAAGTTATGGTTGATCGCACACAGCGCCGCATTGGCGCACGACATGGTGGGCCCACCAGGACTCGAACCTGGAACCAAAGGATTATGAGTCCTCTGCTCTAACCATTGAGCTATAGGCCCCCCGTGACGGCCATTGTACTGGAGGCCCCTGCCGACGGAATGCCGGATGCGGGACGCGCGCGGAGTTCGATGGCGCGCGCAAGCACGGGCGGCGGGGCGACTTCTTCGGGAATCTGCAGCAGGCCCCAATGGCGCAGGCGTTGCCCGATGGCGGGCGACGCGGTCAATACATTGACGGGAATGGCCAGCACCATGCCCAGCACCACCGGCGACATCCACGCCGCCAGCGCCGGCGACACGAAGTACGCCAGCGTGCCGACCAGCGCGCCGAACACGCCCAGTCCGCCATAACGGCGCACCAGGCTGGACAACGGCACGCTGCCATCGTCGCGTCGCTGCGTTTCCCAACCGGAATCCTTGCCGGCCAGCACTTCGGCCACGCCGCGCGACTGCACGTACATGGTCACCGGTGCCATCAGGGCCGCCAGCACCGTCTCCAGCAGTGCACCCGATGCAATGCGCAGCGCGCCACCACACAGGCGTCGCGTCGCCGGCTGCAGCATCGTGGCCAGGCAGCCCATCACCTTGGGCGCCAGCAGCACACCCATCGTGAAGTAGAACACCCACAGGAAGCGCTCCGGATTGCCGCCGCGCCAGTAAGTGGACGGCGTGAACCCATCCAGATGGATCTGGTGCAGTGAGAAGCCAGCCTGCTGCAGCGGAATCGCCAGCCCGATCAGCATCAGCATGGCCCACATCGGCGCGGTGAAGTAATGGCCGATGCCGATGAGCAGGTGCATCCTGCTGATCCAGTGCAGGCCGCGCGTGGGCAGCACCGCACCGTGCTGCAGATTGCCCTGGCACCAGCGACGGTCGCGGACCAGCATGTCGCTGAGCGAGGGCGGCCCTTCTTCGTAGCTGCCCCCCAGCCCCGGCACCATGTGCAGCGCCCAACCGCCCCGCCGCAGCAGTGCAGCCTCGACGAAATCGTGGCTCAGCACGGTGCCGGCAAAGGGTTTGCCGCCGCGCAGTTCCGGCAGGCCGGCATGCGCCGCGAAGGCCGCGGTGCGGATGATCGCGTTGTGGCCCCAGTAGTTGCTTTCCGCGCCGTGCCACCAGGCCACGCCGTAGGCCAGCACGGGCCCGTAAACGCGCCCCGCGAACTGCTGCATGCGCGCGAACAGCGTGCGTCCATTGACGATCATCGGCAGCGTCTGGATCAGCGCAACGTCCTGATGGCGCTCCATCGCCGACGCCAGCCGGACGATGGTGTCGCCGGTCATCAGGCTGTCCGCATCCAGGATCAGCATCTGCGGATAGGCGCCGCCGAAACGCCGCACCCAGTCGGCGATGTTGCCGGCCTTGCGTTCGGTGTTCTGCGTGCGGCGCCGGTAAAACAGCCGATCGCCCAGCCGCTCCCGCAGCACGCGGAACGCCTGCGCTTCCTCCAGCGCGACCTTTCCGCGCGTGGTATCGCTGAGCACGAAGAAGTCGAACTGCGCCAGCTGGCCGGTCGCGGCCACCGACTCGTGGATGGCCTGCAACCCCGCCAGCAACCGGTGCGGGTCTTCGTTGTAGGTGGGCATCAGCAACGCGGTGCGCGTGGACAGGCCAGGCAGCGGCGCCGCCTCGTCGATGTCCAGCCGGTTCGGGTATCCCCCCACCACCAGGATGAAGCCCGCCAGCGTGCTGATGAACGACAGCGCGATCCACGCGAACAGCGCGACGAACAACGCCAGCAGCACGCTTTCCAGCACATCGATGCCATCGCCCCGCAGCACCCACCAGATCTGGTAGGTCGCCACCAGCGTGAGAAGCGCCGCGCCGCCCAGCACGGTGGCCCGCCGCCACCCCATGCCGTCGGGCGTACTGGCCAGCCGGCGCCGCGCCAGCCGGCCTTCGCGCAGGTCCTGCACGGGCATCTGCAGCGGCGACTCCGGTGGCAGCCAGTCAGCGTCCGCGAGGGGGGTTACGGTCTCGGCCATCGGCTCAGATGCTCCAGCGGTACAGCCAGGTTTCGGAAAGTGGTCCCTGCGCATCCATCAGGCGCGCATGCAGCTCCACGTCACGCCCATCCTCGCGCTCCACCTGCGGCCGGAACTCGAAGCTCAGCCGCCAGCCACCGGTCTGCGGATTGCGGTACGCCACCGGGTTGGAGATCTCGCCACGCGTCGCCCAGACATCGGTCTTCACCGCCGCGCCTTCCGGCAGGGACGCAAGGCGCCCGCCTGCCAGGTCGATGACGACCAGTCGCCGGGCGGGATCTGGTGCGGCGCCAATGCGCGTGTCGCTGACGACGGCCAGCGCGGGCTGCCAGCTGTGCTGGTTGCACCAGTGCATGCGGTAGTCGAAGCGGTATTCTTCGCCCGCACGCAAGGGTTGCTCCGGCCGCCAGAAGGCGACGATGTTGTCGTGGTACTCGTTGCCGGTGGGGATTTCCACCAGGATCACTGCGCCCCTGCCCCACGCGCCCTGGGGTTCGATCCAGAGGCTGGGACGTTCGTGGTAGCGCGCCTCAATGTCGACGTACTCGGCGAAGCTGCGCTTGCGCTGCATCAACCCGAAGCCGCGCGGGTTGTCGTCCTGGAACGCGCTGGCCTGTACGCGCGGCGGATTGCTGAGCGGGCGCCAGATCTGCTCCTGCTGGCCATTGAAGATGGCCAGCCCATCGGAATCGTGCACGGCGGGCCGGTAATCGTCCGTGCCGACGCGGTCGCCCGCATCGAACTCGAACATGCTGGTCAGCGGCGCGATGCCCGCGCGCGTCAGTTCAACGCGCGGATACAGGTGCGATTGCACGTCGATCACCGTCTCCTCGCCCGGCCGTATCGCGAAACGGAACGCACCGGCGACGCTCGGGCTGTCCAGCAAGGCATGCACCACCAGATGGTCGGCCGCCGGGGCGGGCTGCTCGACCCAGAATGCACGGAATACCGGGAACTCTTCCGGCGTGGCGTCTCCACTGCCCAAAGCAAGGCCGCGCGCGGAAAGCCCGTACGCATGTCCCTTGCCCAACGCACGGAAATAGCTCGCCCCCAGGAACGCGATCAGCTCATCGAAGTAATCCGGGCGATTGAGGCGCGCGTGCACGCGCAGGCCCGCGAACCCCAGCCCATCACCTCGCGGGGGACGCACGTCGTCCGGGAAGTCGAACAGGCGCGACGAATAGTTGATCGGCCAGGCGCGGCCCTGGTCCACACGCCACAGGTCCACCCGCTGCTTGAACAGGAAGCCACGCGGGAACATCTGCAACTGGAACGGCAGGCCCTCCTTGCGCCAGATGGCCTGCTGCGGATCGAAACGGATGCCGCGGTAGCCGTCGTACCCGGTATCCAGCGAAGCGGGCAGGGAATCGTCAGGCGCGCGATACGGCTGCCGCGACAGTTCGCGCGCCAGGTTCGGCACCGTCCGTGCGTCGAACGGGGAAGACGCCGGCGATGCCGGGCCCGCCATCGACCACGCGGGCAATGGACCCACCGCGCCCAGCAGCGCACACGACATCGCAGCTTGCAGTACGGTTCTCCGCTCCACGCATCCCCCGGGTCATTGGAAACAGTTCGAAGTCTAGTGAAGATCATGTGAGGACGGCGACAACGGCCGCGCTCCACGATGGTCCCTGATGCATTTTCCACGGAGCAAAAAAAACGCGACCCCGGGGGCCGCGTTCTTCAGGCGCGATGGACGGCGCGTCAGTCGATGTCGAGGAAGCTGCGCAGCTGTTCGCTGCGGCTCGGGTGGCGCAGCTTGCGCAGGGCCTTGGCCTCTATCTGGCGGATGCGCTCGCGGGTGACATCGAACTGCTTGCCGACTTCCTCGAGGGTGTGGTCGGTGTTCATGTCGATGCCGAAGCGCATGCGCAGCACCTTGGCTTCGCGCGGCGTCAGGCCGGCCAGCACGTCGCGGACGGTTTCCGACAGGTTGATGTTGGTGGTGTTCTCGATCGGGGACTCCACGTTGGTGTCCTCGATGAAGTCGCCCAGATGGGAATCTTCATCGTCACCGATCGGCGTTTCCATGGAGATCGGTTCCTTCGCGATCTTCATCACCTTGCGGATCTTGTCCTCCGGCATGTCCATTTCCTTCGCCAGTTCTTCCGGCGTGGCCTCGCGGCCGTACTGCTGGAGCATCTGGCGGGAAATGCGGTTGAGCTTGTTGATCGTCTCGATCATGTGCACCGGGATACGGATGGTGCGCGCCTGGTCGGCGATCGAGCGGGTGATGGCCTGGCGGATCCACCAGGTCGCATAGGTCGAGAACTTGTAGCCGCGGCGGTACTCGAACTTGTCCACGGCCTTCATCAGGCCGATGTTGCCTTCCTGGATCAGGTCGAGGAACTGCAGGCCGCGGTTGGTGTACTTCTTGGCGATGGAGATGACCAGGCGCAGGTTGGCCTCGACCATTTCCTTCTTCGCCTTGCGCGCCTTGGCTTCGCCATAGGCCATCGCGCGGCTGATTTCCTTGATGTCGGCCAGGGTCAGGTGCATCGCCTGTTCGATGGCGATGGTGGCTTCCTGCTCGGAAACGATCTGGTCCTTGACGTCGCGCAGGCCCGAAGACCACTTCTGCTTGCGCTTGAGCACTTCGTCCACCCAGCCCAGGTTGGTCTGGTTGCCTTCCCACGCGCGCAGGAACTCCTTGCGCGGCATCTTGGCCACGTTGGCGCACAGGTGCAGCACGCGGCGCTCGTGGTCCTTCACCTGCGCCACGACTTCGCGCAGCTTGCGCACCAGCGTGTCGGTCAGCGCCAGCGGCAGCTTCAGGGTGACGAACACTTCGGCCAGGTCCGTGCGCAGTTTGGCCACGGCCTTGTTGTCGGCGCCGTTCTTGGCGTACGACTTCTTGAACTTGGCGTAGCCATCGGCCAGCGCCTGCATGCGGCGCGCGACCTCTTCCGGGTCCGGACCGGTCGGGCCGGCTTCCTCGGCCACGTCGTCGGCGGCTTCCTCTTCATCGTCGGCGGCATCGTCGGCGGCTTCGACGGCTTCTTCGGGCACCGGCACTTCTTCCACCGGCTCCTCGACGTCGTTGAAGCCGACCACGACTTCGGCCAGGCGCTTCTTGCCGGTCTTGTGCAGCTCGTATTCCTCGAGCAGCAGTTCGATCGACCACGGGAAGTTGCCCAGCGAAGCCTGGACCTGGCCCAGGCCTTCCTCGATGCGCTTGGCGATGGCGATTTCGCCTTCGCGCGTCAGCAGCTCGACGGTGCCCATCTCGCGCATGTACATGCGCACCGGGTCGGTGGTACGGCCACCTTCGGTGTCCAGCGAGGTCAGCGCGGCCGCGGCTTCTTCGGCGGCGGTTTCGTCGACTTCGCGGTTGCCGGTGTTGCCATCGGCGAGCAGCAGGGTTTCAGCATCGGGCGCCACTTCATGGACATCGATGCCCATGCCGTTGATCATGCCGATGATGTCTTCGATCTGTTCCGGATCGACCAGGTCGTCGGGAAGGTGATCGTTGACTTCGGCGTAAGTCAGATAGCCCTGCTCCAGGCCCTTGCTGATCAAGAGCTTGATGTCGGACTGCTGGGCAGGACGTTCGTTGGCCATGGAGGTTGCGCCACCGGCAGGGAAGAAGGAGGAACCTAGTATTATACCAGCCCGGGGCGGTCCAAGTCCCTTAACCCTGCCCTTGCAGGGTCAACGTCAGGGGCGGAGCAGGAAGGTCACGGGCCCGTCGTTCACCAGGCTGATCACCATATGGGCGCCAAAGCGCCCGGTTTCCACCCCTCCCCGGTGCGCCTGCCTGCAGGCCTCGACCAGCCGGTTGAAGCCACGTTCAGCCTCGTCCGGCGGCGCTGCGGTGGTGAAGCTGGGGCGCATGCCTGCACGCGTGTCGGCCGCCAACGTGAATTGACTCACCAGCAACAGGCCGCCACCGGTATCGGTGAGGGAGCGGTTCATCCGCCCGGCGTCGTCCGCGAACACGCGGTAGCCCAGCAGCCGTTCCGCCATCCGCCCGATCTGGGCGTCGGTATCGCCCGGCTCCACGGCAACCAGGGCCAACAGGCCGGGGCCGATGCTGCCGACCACCTGGCCCTCGACCGCGACCGAGGCCTGGGTGACGCGCTGGATGAGGGACAGCATGGTGTCGTCCTGGGCCCGCGGGAGAGGAGCACAAGCATAGCGGTCCGCCACGGAAAGGTTCCCAGGGGAACGTGTCCGCCTGCGCCGGCTAAACTGGCCGCCATGAAGCCCAGCCTCCTCGCCGCCCTCGGTTACCACGCCGCCGCCCTGGTCGGCCGCCTGCCCTGGCCGTGGCTGCGCGCCCTGGGCGATGCGATGGCGTGGGTCTGGCGCAAGGCCGATGCGCGCGAGAGCCGCGTTGCCCGCCGCAATCTGGAACTGGCCTACCCGGATCTGCTGCCCAGCCAGCGCGAGGACCTGCACCGCGCCATCCTGCGCACCACGGCGCGGCAGGCGCTGGAGACACTGCGCTTCTGGACACGCCCGGCGCAGGAGAACCTGGCCTGCCTGCGCGAGCGGCATGGCGAGGCGCTGTACGACGCCGCGCTGGCCAGCGGCAAGGGCGTGATCGTGGCGGCACCGCATTTCGGCAACTGGGAACTGCTCAACCAGTGGCTGGCATCGCGCGGGCCCATCGCCATCGTCTACCGGCCGCCGGATTCCGCGGCCGGGGATGCCTTCCTGCTGCGCGTGCGGGGAGCCGAGAACATCCGCCAGGTCCGCGCCGAAGGGCCGGCCGTGCGCCAATTGTGGAAGGTCCTCAAGGACGGCGGCGCGGTCGGCATCCTGCCGGACCAGCAGCCCAAGGCGGGCGACGGCGAGTTCGCCCCGTTCTTCGGCAAGCAGGCCCTGACGATGACGCTGGTGTCGCGGCTGGCCGAACGCACCGGCGCGACGGTGCTGTTCGCGTGGTGCGAACGCATCGGCCCCGGCCCCGACTTCGCGCTGCACGTGCAGCCCGCACCGCCGGCCATTGCCGATGCCGATCCGCAGGTGGCCGTCGCTGCGCTCAACCAGGCCGTCGAACGCATCGCGGCACGCGATCCGGCCCAGTACCAGTGGACCTACAAACGCTATACGCTGCGGCCACCAGGGAGTGGCGAGGAGAATCCTTACCACGACCTCTATCGATAGATCGGGGGATCGGGATGCGTGGATGGATACTGCTGGCGTGGCTGATGGCCGCGCCGGCGACGGCGGGTGACGACCTGGCGCAGATGAATGCCGTCAGCAAGGCGTGGGACAGCTACGCCACTCTCAGCAGTGAGGGCAAGGAGGCCGCCGTCGAGTGGCTGGCGCCGTCCAGCCTGAAGCATTACGGTTTCCTGCGGGATGCAGCGCTGTACGCATCGTCCGCGCAGCTGCGCCGGGTGCCCATGTCGGACCGCGCCATCGTCTACGCCCTTCGCGCGACCCAGCAGGCGGATGCATTGGCCGCCCTGGACGACAAGGCCGTGACGGCGCTGTGCATGCGCGAGAACTGGTGCGGCGTCGCCACGCCGGAGGAAGGCGAGCCGCTGGTGTCGCTCAGCCATGTCACGGTGATCGGCGACGACCTGGCCATGGGCGAAATGGGTCCGCCCAACGGCACGCAATTCATGTTCGGCCCCGAACTGGTGCGCGACGGGGACCGCTGGAAGGTGCGCGTGGAGTCCATGACCATCAACGAGACCGCGCTGCTGCAGCAGCAGATCCAGCGCAGCGGGATCAGCGAGGACGACATGATGCAGGCGATCCTGTCGCACTTCATGGGGCCCGATCGCGAAGCGCCGCTGCTGGCGCTGCTGGGCCAACCGATGCGCGACGACGCCGCCGCGCGCACCCGCCTCAACGAGCGCTGGCCGCGCTATGACGATGTGTTCAAGACGCGCGTGGCGGTACTGGAGAAGAAAGCCAACGATGGCGACAGCCTGGCCCAGCTCGGGCTGGGTGCGTTGCTGGCGACCGGCAGCCTGCCCGCCGCCGCACCGCAGGATCGACCGCGCGGCATGCAGTGGCTGGAGAAGGCCAGCGAGGGCGGACAACCGCGTGCCGCGGCGGCGCTGATCCAGCTGCTGGTGGAGGACAATCCGCCGCAGAAGGGCAAGCCGATGCCGCCGGACCTGGTCAAGCGCCTGGCCGTGCACACCCGGCGCGCTGCCGAGGGCGGCATTGCCGAAGCGATGCTGAACCTCAGCGGCCTCTACTTCAACGGTGCGGGCGGGATGACGCGCGACTGCGTGGCGGCGGAACAGTGGGGCGCCCGCGCCGAAGACGCCGGCGTCACCGGTGCACGCAACAACCGCGTGTGGGTGCTGGCGACCTGTCCCTTGAAAGAACAGCGGGATGCGCAGCGCGCGGTCGCCCTGGCCGATCACATGATGGCCACCAGCGACACCCTGACCGCGAGCGAGCTCGATACCGTGGCCGCCGCGCTGGCCGCCGCCGGTCGATCGGCCGAGGCGGTCGACTATCAGCAACGCGCCATCGCCCGCCTGGAGGACGCCAAACCGGCTACGCTCCGACGCATGCAGCAGCGCCTTGCGGTCTATCGCAAAGGCCAGGATTGGGTGCAGGACTACAACTTGTACGAGCTTCCACACGAATGACCACGCCAACCGACGCTGAGACGCCGCAGGAACCCGTCGTCGAACCGCCCGCGCAGCCAGCTGCCACCTGGCAACCGCTGCCGCCACGCGGCGCCACGCTGGCGGCGCTGGGCAGCGCGATGGCGCTGGTGTTTCCGTTCGGGTTCCTGTCGCTTTTCCTCAGCCGGGCAACCGACGTCGCCTCTCCCTGGCTGGTCGTCCCGGTCGCGGTCGTGCTGGGCGCGGTGATCGGCGCTTGGCTGGGCATCCGGCGGCATCGCCGGATGGCGTGGAAGCTGGATGAGGAAGGCTTCGCATTGCGGCGGGGCAACTGGTGGCGGAGCGAAACCCTGGTGCCCATCTCGCGCGTGCAGCACCTGGACCTGAAACGTGGCCCGCTGGAACGCAGCCTCGCGCTGTCCACCCTGGTGGTGCATACCGCCGGTACCAAGCTGGCCGCGCTGTCCGTCCCCGGGCTGGATGCCGCCGATGCGGAACGCCTGCGCGACCGGCTGGCGCACCAGCTGGACCACGACGACGCCTTGTGATGGACGCGGCCGCATTCCCCGCCGGCGCGGAGCGCCGACTGCATGCCTGGTCATGGCTGTTCGTGCTGCTGCAACAGCTCAAGCAGTTCATCATCCCCCTGGTGGCGCTGGTGATCTTCGGCGGCCGCAACGACCGCAGCGGCCTGTGGGCGGAGTTCGCACCCGTCATCGGCATCGGCGTGCTGGTGCTGCTGTCCATCCTGCAGTACTTCACCTACCGCTACCGGGTGGGGCGCGACGGCCTGACCGTGCGCGAAGGGTGGCTGCACCGCACGCAGCGGGAGATCCCTTTCTCGCGGATCCACAACGTGGTGGTGCACCAGTCCTTGCTGCATCGCGTGTTCGGGGTCGCCGAGGTGCGCCTGGAATCCGCGGGCGGGCAGAAACCGGAAGCGCAGATGCGCGTGCTGGGGATGGCGGACGCGCTGGCGCTGGAACACCTGGTCCGCCACCGGGGCGAACAGGCCGCGGCGACCGACGCGACGGGCGGGCACGCGCCGGCCGGCGACACCCTGCTTTCGATGTCCACCGCCGACGTGGTGCGGCTGGGACTGATCTCCAACCGCGGCATGATCGTGGTGGCGGCGGCGTTCGGTGCCGCATGGCAGGTTCTTCCGGACAGCGTGATGGCGGATGTCATCAGGCAGTTCGGACGGGAAGCCTTCGGCTATGCCGATCGCCTGCAATGGGGCTGGATGGCCACGGGCGCCACCGCCATCGGACTGGTGGGTCTGGCCCTGCTGCTGGTGCGTCTGCTGTCCGTGGCGCTGGCGCTGCTGCAGTTCCATGGATTCCGGCTGAGCGAGGATGCTCGCCGGCTGATGGTGGAACGCGGCCTGCTGGCGCGGTTGCGCACCAGCGTGTCGCGCCGGCGCATCCAGGCATGGACGCTGCACGAGGGGGTCCTGCACCGGTTCTTCCATCGTCGCTCGCTGCGCATCGACACCGCGGTGGCGGAGAAAGCCAACCAGAGCGACCAGCGTGCCCTGAAGGACCTGGCCCCCATCGCCACGCCCGACGCCTGCGATGCGCTGGTCAGGCACCTGCTCCCCGGCGCGCACTGGCCGCGCGATGATTGGCGGGGCGTGGCGCCCTCCAGCCGCTGGCGCCTGTTCCTGCCCACAGCGGTCGTCGTGATTCCGCTCGGCATCACGGCGTGGTGGCATGTCGGCGCATGGGCGCTGTTGGCGCTCGTCTGGCTGGCGGCCGCCGCCTACGCTTCCTGGCGCAGCGCACGGCGCATGGGATATGCCACGGACGGGCAGCTGGTCGCCGTGCGCATCGGCTGGTGGTCGCGCTACTGGCGCTTCGCGGAAGTCGACAAGCTGCAGGCGCTGCGACTGACCCGTTCGCCGCTGGACCGGCGCTGCGGCACGTCCACGCTATGGCTGGATACGGCGGGTGCCCATGGTCTGGCACCGCCGCTGCAGCTGCGGTTCCTGCCGGAAGCCGAAGCCCAGGCGCTTTATGGACGCCTGGCCACGGCCCTCGCCCACCGTCGCCTGCGCTGGTGATGCCGGGCCGGCCCGGAACAGGCGGCTCCGTCTCGCCACTGACGCATCCGGCGGGCGAAAATGTGGCGAACAACCAGGTCCTGCCCATGCTGCTCCCCCTCTCCGGCGTTGTCATCACCCGAAACGAAGCGGACCGCATCGGCCGCTGCCTCGCCTCCCTGCAGGAGATCTGCAGCGAGATCCTGGTGCTGGACTGCGGCTCGGACGACGACACCGTCGAAGTGGCGCGTCGCGCCGGTGCGCGCGTCGAACACCAGGCGTGGCTGGGGTTCGCCGCGCAGAAGAATGAAGCCATCGCGCGCGCGCGCCAGCCGTGGCTGCTGCTGCTGGATGCCGACGAGTGGCTGGCCGAAGGCGCCGCCCAGCAGCTGCGCGACCTGTTCGCCAGCGGCCAGGTGGAGCAGGCCGACGTCTGGCGGTTGCGCCGCCGCAACTGGTTCCTCGGCAGGCGGCTGAGTGGGCATGAGTGGACCGAACGCCTTGTCCGGCCAGACCACCGCTACCTGCCCATGCGCGTGCACGAACGCCCCGACCTGCGCGGCAAGCGCGTGGCGGCGTGCGAAGCCGTCATCGAACACAATACCGCCCGCTCGCTGCAGGCGCATCGCGCCAAGAACAGCCGCTATGCCCGGCTCTGGGCCGAGCAGCGCCATGCCGACGGCAAACGGTGCGGGCGCCTGAGCCCTTGGACGCATGCCGCCGCGTACTGGCTCAAGATGTATGTCCTGCGCGCCGCGTGGCGGGACGGGCGCGAAGGCTGGCTCTTCCACGCCAGCCACGCACGCGCCGTGATAGAGAAGTACCAGCACCTGCACACGCTCGGAACGTCGACATGATGACCTTTCTCCCTGCCGCCTTCGCCCGGGTATCCCTTGCATGAGTGCACCCCCCTTGGTGATCCGCTGCGGTGCGATGGGCGACGTCGTCCTGCTGACTCCCTTGCTCCGCCTGCTGCACGCGCGCTATGGCGAAAAAATCGACGTGGTGGGAGCGGGCAACTGGACGCCGCCGTTGCTGGAGCGCGAGCCCGCGGTGGCGCACCTGCAGATGATCACCAGCCGCAACACGCCCTACTGGCTGTGTCCCAGCCAGTGGGCGCTGGTGCACTGGCTGAAGAAGCGTGGCCGTGGCCCGGTCTACTGCTGCGACAACAACCCGGCGATGCTCGCGCTGGTGGCGCGGGCGGAAATTCCCGTGGAGGACATCGTGAGCCGGCCGTCGACCGATGACGTCGCGACGGCGGGCCTGCAGCTGTGGCCGGACCGCTGGTTGCAGATGGGCATGCGCGACCCCGCGCGGTCCTATCCGACGCGCGACGTACCGGACCCGGGCGTGTTCCGTTTCCCCCTGCTGCACGTGACCGACGACGACCGGCGCGACCTGGCGGCCTGGCGCGCAACGCATCGGCTTGAAGGTCCGGTGGTGTTGTTCCAGCCCGGCAACAAGCGCACCCACAAGCGCGGCAACATCGCGACCTCGTCGCACCCCAAGTACTGGCCGCCCGCGTCGTGGGCAGCGGTCGCCGGGGCGATCTGGCAGGAACAGCCGCACGCGAACATCGTGCTGTGCGGCTCGCCCGCCGAGCATGGCGTGCTGGAGGAAATCCGCGCCGCGACCGGCAAGGACGCGCGCATGTTCAATGCCGCACGCGAACTGCCGATACCGCGCCTGCTGGCGTTGCTGCAACAGGCGCACAGCCTGGTGTCGGTGGACACGGGCCCGGCCCATGCCGCCGCCGCGCTGGCGTGCCCGCTGGTGGTGATGTTCGGCGCCGCGTCGCCGGAGAAGTGGCGCCCGATCGGACCGGGCCCCATCCATGTCCTGGGCGGCGAAAAGGGGGAAGCCAGCCGCGTGCGGGACATCGCCGTGGCGGACGTGGTGTCCGCCTGGCGCCGGTTGCCGGTGCGACCTCAGGCCGACTTGCTGATGCCGTAGGCCGTCCAGGTGGCGCGCCCGGCACGGGTCTGCGCCCGTATCTCGAGGTTGCGCTGCAGGGATTCCTGCGTCTTGTAGGCGCGGGCATGGTCCAGGTGCACGCAGACCGCGCGGTGCCGGATCTGCTTGCCGCGGACACCGTAATTCTCCAGCCGTTCCCCGAGTTCGCGATCCGGGCCGCCGTACTTCATGCGCTCGTCGTACCCATTGACCGCCAGCAGGTCGGCCTTCCACGCCGAGGAATTGCAGTTGTTGAACGTGGCGCGCGCGGGCGTGACATGGTCGAGCAACGCCGCCGCGCGGCCGGCCGCCAGCTTCAGTGTGTTGGAGAATCCCGGCTGGTCGCGCTTGCGCAGCCAGCCCAGGTCGAAGCAACGTCCCTCGCGGATGTCGTCGGCGCTGATCGCTTCGCTCACCGCCATGCCCAGCTTGCAGTAGCCTCCGGACAGGAAGCGGCCCGGCTCGGCCAGCCGGGCATGTGTCGCCACGAAATCCCGGCGCGGGATGCAGTCGCCATCGGTGAACAGGATGTAGTCGTGGCGTGCTTCCAGAATGGCGACGTTGAGGATTTCCTGCCGGCGGTAGCCCTCATCCGGATGCCAGACATGGCGCAGCGGCACCGGGAAATCGGCGGCGAACCGCTCCACCAGCGCACGGGTCGATTCGCGCGAGCCGTCATCGGCCACGATGAGCTCGAAATCCCGCCAGGTCTGGCAGCGGTAGCCCTGCAAAACCTTCTCCAGCCACTCCTCGGCGTTATACGTGCTGGCGATGACTGTGATCTTCATTGGAACTCCTCGCACTATCCCCGCCCGTGCCGATTCTTGCGCACCCAGATGTCGGCCGGAAGACAGTGTTTCAGGCCGGGCCCCAGTAACCGATGCGCCGGCGGATCTTGAGCTTGCGCCACAGGTTCAATGGTTTGGGTCGCCGGTTGCGCGCACCGGCGGCGATGAACGCGTCGATGGCGTCCAGCACGCGCTCGCTAGACCGGCCATCGCGGTACGGGTGGATGCTGTCGGCGTAGTCCACGATGGCCTGCATGAGCTCCGGCGGCCTTGCCAGCGCACGGCGTATCGCCGGTTCGAACTGCGCCGCATCGTCGATGTCGATCAACTGCGGGCCGGGGCGCCGGTTCTTGAACGTCACCACCGGCTTGTGGGTGAGCAGGAACTCGTTGAGCGCGGACGAGGTGTCGGAACACATCATGTCCACCTGGGGGAACAGTTCGAGGATGTTGTCGTCGTCGGCGAATCGCAGGTACTCGTTCTCCAACGCGCGGAACTTCGCCACCGTCTCCGGGTTCATCTTCGGATGGAACGTCACGATCCAGCGCCACTCACCACTGCGCGACAGCCGTTTGACTTCCTCGTAAAGCGTCTCGGCCGCGCTCCAGGAGGGCGAGAAGGTCGAGTGATAGAGAATGACAGCCGGATCCCGCACCGGCGGCAGCGCGCCCGCGATATCCTTCATGAAGGGGTCGATCTTCGGCCAGCCGGTTTCCACGACCTTGAAGTGGCCGACGCGATCGGCGATCTCGGAGAACGCGCGGGTATCGTTCGGCCCGGTGGTGCAGTACAGGTCGAAGAACCCGCGGATGTAGATGTGCCGCGGCTTGCCCGCATCGAAGCCATGGAAAGTCTCGACCTTCACCCCGGGGAAGAAATGCGGCACCGCGTTGCTGCCGGTGATCACCGCGATGGCGTTCCAGCGCCGGACCTCATCCGTGGTGGTCAGACATTTCTCGTCGGCACGCAGGTCCTCGGCGCCGGGGCCGTCGAAGAACCACGCGGCTTCGCCGCCGCGCGCGCGGATGGCGTCCTGCAATGGACGCAGGATGGCCAGGGCATAGCGCTCCGAACCGTAGAGAAGGTAATGCTTGGCCATCAATGCTCCAGATCGTGTCGGGCGAGCTTGCGGTGTGCAGCGTCGACCGACGCCGGGTTGTGCCGCATCTCGTAATAGCGCATGCGCTTGTAGATGGCATAGCTGGCGGCGGTCTGCGCGATGACGAAGCCGCGCCAACCATCCAGGAAGGCCAGGCGCAGGACGTAGTCCTTGATGAAGCTGGACAGGTAGACCAGCGGCGTGAGCCACATCCGCACCGGTCGCTCCTTGTCGCGCCAGTCCAGCGCCTTGAGTTCGCTGTAGCGCAGGACCTTCAGCTGCTTGTGCACCAGACTGGGGTTGTCGGCGTGGTTGAACGGCGCAGGGAACTCGATCGTCTCGCCATCGAAACGCAACGACTCGTGCACGCGCGCTTCCGTCCACCGCGCACGGGCACGGTGGTAGATCCGTGCCGAGCGCTCGCCCACCATCGGCCGGTACCAGCGCATGGGTGCGCCCATGAACCAGGTGCGGCGACGCAACCAGGCCCCCGCCCGCGACGATGCCATCAGCGCGGGCAGGCCGTTCTCGAGCTGGCGGGCCAGTTCTTCCGACAGGAATTCATCGGCATCCAGCACCAGGATCCAGTCATGGCGGGCATGGGTGGAGGCGGCATTGCGCTGCGGTCCGAAGCCCAGCCAGTCCTGGTGCACGACGCGCGCGCCATGCGACTGCGCGATGGCGACGGTGTCGTCGGTACTGCCGCTGTCCACCACCAGCTTTTCGGCGGCGAACGGCACGCTGTCCAGGCACCGCCCGATCCTGGCGGCTTCGTTGTGGGTGATGACGACCAGGGAAATCGGCAAGAGCGGCATGACGGGATTCTAAGCCATCGCGGCCGCGCGGCCTGCACGCGGGGCTGCCGCGCACGGCCGGCGATCAGGCCGTCGGGGCGGCCTGTGGCTGCAGGCCGGCGCGCGCGGTCTTGCGCGAATCCGCGGCCAGCATGTCGGGGCGCCTGGCCGCAGCCTCGACCGCTTCCACCAGCCGGCCGCGGAAGGCCGCGTCGTTGCGCAGGAAGAACGCCCGCGCCGCCTCCGAGCGGGCGGCGATGTCATCGTCGCTCATGCCCAGTGCGGTGGCGACGGCCGCCTCGAGCGCAGCGGCATCGATCTGGTAGCGCGTGGCGAGCTGCTGCGGCTGCGTGTTCGCGAACGGGATCAGCAGCCCGCGCTCGGGCGTGACCAGTTCGTTCATCGGCTCGGCATCCGTGGTCAGCGTCACCGCGCCCACGCTGAGCGCTTCGACCAGGTAGTGGCCGAACCCTTCGGTTTCCGATGGGCACAGGTGGAACAGGTTCTCGTTCTGCAGCCGCTGCAGTTCGGCGTCATCGACATAGTCGATGCGGTGCACGATGTTTGCGGCCACCGGCCGGTAGCGTGCGGTGTGCGGGTGCTGCACCACCGTCAGGGTCGGCCATTCGGGGTGGCGCGCCCAGGTTTCCAGCACCAGCTGCGTGCGCTTGGCGCTGCTGCGCCCGGCCAGATGGAAGAAGGTGCGCTGCCGGGGCACACCGGCATCATGGCGATCGACGCTGGTGAAGCCGATGGGTGCCACGCGACACCCGCGGTGCCCGAAGATGTCGACGGCGTGATCGGTCTTGGCCAGCACGTGGTCCATGCGCTTGAGACGCTTCACGTCGCGCGGCAGGCACCACTCCGGATTGGGGATGAAGGCATTGCAGTGCGCGGCCCCGAGCAGTTCGGGATGGATGTGTTCCAGCATCAGGTTCAGGTCGAAGCGGGGCCGCCGCCGCAGCCGATGCCAGCCGATCCGCAGGCGACGCACCCAGGGACCGAACCACTTGCGCAACTTGCCCCGGCCCCGACCCGGCTGGATGTCCACGCTGATGCCCGCATCACGCAGCACGGTGGCGATGAGCCGCAGGTCGCGACTCAGGCCGACGCCGTTGTCCCAGGCAATCAGGTTGACGCGCAGCATGGGCAGGAGGTCGCCGGCAGGTAAGGAGGGGTCGGAGCGGCGCGATTCTAGTGACGGCGATCTGACTCGAACGTGAGGCGTAACCGGGTCCGGAAAATGGTTCCACGCCGATTCATTTTCACGCCGGAAAACGCGGCGCGCATCTCATTCCCTGGCTGTCGCCGTCCACTCAACGGTCGCGTGGCGACTCGGCCTCCCTCAATGCGACACCCAACAGCAGTCCGATGAACACGGCGTAGGCACTGGTGGTCATGGCGTGGGCGAACATCGACTGGGTCAGGCCCGACAGCAGATAGACCACCACCATCACGCCCGCCGCCCAGGCCGCCCCCACCGGCGACGGGGGCGGGTTGCGGGACAGCTGCCGCGTGGCGATGGCCAACGGGATGAGGTAGATGGACAGCAATGCCAGCAGGCCCGGCACGCCCATCGTGGCCCCCCACTGGGCAACGTCGTTGTGGGCGTGTTCGAGATCGCACAGATGGCGTGGTTCGGCCCGGCAATACGGCGCCCGGTCCACTTCCTGGCCGAACCCGTCGATGCCGACCCCGGTCCACGGCGATCGCAGGAAGGCGTCGCCGGCCAGCGACAGCAGCGCCAAGCGCGCCCCGATCGGCGTATCCACCTGTCCCTGCGCGTAGCCGTCCCAGTCGGAATGGACCGCGTCCAAGCGGGTCTGCGCAGACAGCCACGGAATGCTCCACAGCATGGCGAACAGCAGGACCACCGCACTGACCGACAGCCCCAGACGCATCCAACGGCGACGGGCGTCGCCCCCCACCAGCACGATCAACAGCACCAGCCCGAGACCGGGCAGCGCGCCGCGGCTGCCACTCAGCACGATGGTCACCGCGCCCAGCACGATGGCGAGCGTCAGCACCGCCAGTACACGCGGATCGCGCCCCGGCGGCCGGCAGAATACCGCCAGCACCAGCAACACGAGCACCGCGTTGGCAAACACGATGGGATTGGCGCCTGCATCGGCGCGCGCGGTGCCGCCGACCAACTGGAAGGTGGCGACGACGAATGCCACCAGCAGCCCCGCCAGTGCGCCGTACCACAAGGCGCGGCGTGGCAGCCGGACGGCCCAGGCCAGGCACGCGCACCAGGGGATCAGCAGCAGACGGGAAGGATTGTCGAGCACATGCCAGCCCTGGCCGGCGTGCATCATCGACACGATGGCTACCGTCAGGACCAGCGCCACCATGGCCAGCAACCACCGGATCGCCGGGCTGGCCTGACGCACCGCCGTCAGGAGGACGTCCGGCACGAGCAGGGTGGCCAGCAACAGGCAGGCCGCGAACAGAACCAACCCCTTCGGGACCACCAGGCACGCCGCAGCGCTGAAGGCTGCCAGCCACATGACGCGCCGTGCGACCGACTGGCGCTTGTTCATCCATGAAACCATCGTGTTGCGTCTCTGCAGGAAGATCGGGGACTCGGACATCCGGCGCACCATCCGCGCGGCAGGCACTGCAGCGACGCACGAAGTCTGTGCCGCGCATTGTCAGCAGCGTGTCAAGGATTCGTTGTCGGGGCGCGGCAACGTCGATGGCATCGACGCCCCTGATCACCCGGCCGGAACCGGGCAAAGTATGCCGGACGCCGCGGATCGAGAAAGTGCCCCGCGTTCCATTGCCGCCGGACGGGCAGCATGGGTTCAGCCCTGTCTGTCGGCCTCAGGTGTTTTACGCAGGCGGGCGTAGAAGAATCCGTCCATCTCCTGCTCGCCTGGCAGCCGTTGCCGGCCGGCACCGGATGCGCTGCCAAAGGCCTCCTCCAGCGGGACAGCGTCGGCATCCGGCCTGCGTGCGAGGAACCGTGCAATCTGGCCCGCGTTTTCGGCGTGCAGCAACGAACACGTTGCATACACCAGCACGCCCCCCGGACGCAGCACGGCCCAGGCCGCATCCAGCAACCGGGCCTGAAGCGCGACGAGTGCCGCCAGGTCCTGCGGCCGCCGGTGCAGCAGCACATCGGGTTGGCGCCGGACGATGCCGGTGGCCGAACAGGGCGCATCGAGCAGCACCGCATCGTAGGGTTGTCCGTCCCACCACGCTCCCGGTTCGGCCGCGTCGGCCACGCGGGTGGACGCGGAAACACCGACGCGCGCCAAGGTTTCCTGCACGCGCGACAGCCGCCGCGCGTCCACGTCCAGCGCCGTCAGCTGCAAGGTTGGGTCGCGCTCGAGCAGGTGCGCGGCCTTGCCACCCGGTGCGGCGCACATGTCCAGCACACGGGCTCCCGCTGGCAACGCGAACAGATCCGCCACCGCCTGCGCGGCACCGTCCTGTACCGAGACGTCCCCCTCCGCAAACCCGGGCAGCCGGCTCACGGCCAGCGGGGTCCGCACCCGCAGCGCATCCGGCAAGAGCGAAGACGTCTCGGCTTCGATGCCGGCCTCCGCCAACCGGGCGCGGTAGGTGTCGCGCGCCACGCGCGCCCGATTCACGCGCAACCAGAGCGGAGCTTCGTGCTGGCTCGCATCGAAGATGGCGGCGGCATCTTGCGGCCAATCGGCTTCGATCTGCTTGCGCAGCCAGGCCGGCCACAACAGGGAGGCATCCGCCTCCGGCAGACCCTCGCGCTGGGCACGCCTCAGCAGCGCGTTGATCAGGTTGGCCTGGTGTGGCCGCCCGAGTGTGCGGGCCGCCTCCACCGTGGCGGACAGCGCGGCGTGCGGCGCCAGGTCCAATGCCGTCAGCTGGGCAAACCCGATGTGCAGCAGCGCGCGCAGTTCGCCCTCCTGGGGACCGGGCGGCTTGGCCATCCATAGGCCCAGCGCGGCATCGGCACGGGCGCGTTGACGCAGCGCGGAGAAACACATGGCCTCCAGCAGCGCACGGTCACGGATGTCGGCGACCTGCGGCAGGGTGGCGGACAGTTCGGCCTTCAGCGAGCGTCCGCGATGCATCACCGCATCCAGCACGCGCGTGGCCAGTACGCGGATGGCGACGCCGGCCTGCGTGGTCATGCGCCGGCCAGGTCGCGGCGAGCGTTGAGGTAGTCCGCCGCCGTGATCGCCTTGCCACCTTCGCGCTGCACCACGCGCAGGCGAAGCACGCCGTCACCGCAGGCGATGTCGAGGCCCTGGCGGCTGGCGGCCAGCAGTTGGCCGGGCGTCCCCGCATGCGATTGCGCGATGGCGACCGCGCCATGGATGCGCAGGCGCTCACCGGCCACCACCGCTTCGGCCACGGGCCACGGCTCGAAGGCGCGCACCTTGCGCGCCAACGCTTCCGCCGACAGCGACCAGTCGAGCCGGGCTTCGGCCTTGTCCAGCTTGTGTGCGTAGGCCACGCCCTGCTCCGGCTGCGGCTGCGCGACCGGCCGGATGCCGGCGCGCAGCAGGCCCAGGCCATCGCGCAGCACCTGCGCGCCCAGCTCGGACAGCCGGTCATGCAGCTGGCCGCCGGTTTCATCCGCTCCGATGGGCGTGCGTTGCGACAGCAGTACCGGCCCGGTATCCAGACCCGCCTCCATCTGCATCAGGCAGACGCCCGTCTCGTCGTCGCCGGCCTCGATCGCGCGCTGGATCGGCGCAGCGCCGCGCCAGCGCGGCAGCAGCGACGCATGCACGTTCCAGCACCCGTAGGTGGGAATGTCCAGCACGGCCTGCGGCAGGATCAGGCCGTAGGCGACGACGACCATCAGGTCCGGTGCCAGCGCGCGCAGGGCGTCCTGCGAGGCCTTCTTCTTCAGCGACAACGGCTGCAGCACCGGGATGCCGCGCTGGATCGCCTCCAGCTTGACCGGGGATGGCGTCAACCCGCGGCCACGCCCGGCCGGGCGGTCCGGCTGCGTGTAGACGGCCACAACTTCGTTGCGTGCATGCGCCGCGCGCAGGCTGGGGACGGCAAAGGCCGGCGTACCGGCAAAGACGATTCTCATGGGAGGCCGGAATGGGGGAGGTGGGAAGCGGGCATCGCGACGGCTACCGCGGATCGCTTCTCACGCTTCCCGCATCGGCCATCCCGAACCCGCTGCGCTCAGGCAGCCGCCTGGCGGCGTTGCTTGGCCAGCTTCTTGCGCACCATCTCGCGCTTCAGCGGCGACAGGTAGTCGACGAACAGCTTGCCTTCCAGGTGATCCATCTCGTGCTGGATGCAGACGGCCAGCAGGCCATCGGCGTGCAGCTCCTGCGGCTGGCCCTGGCGGTCGAGGAAGCGGACCGTGATCGCATCGGCGCGGGCCACGTCGGCGAAGATGCCGGGCACCGACAGGCAGCCTTCCTGATAGACCTGCTCACCGACCTTGTCGACGATCTCGGGGTTGATGAAGACCTGCGGCTGGTTCTTCTCTTCACTGATGTCGATGACCATGAAGCGCTGGTGCACGTCGACCTGGCTGGCGGCCAGGCCGATGCCGGGCGCGTCGTACATGGTCTCGAACATGTCGTCCAGCAGGCGCTGGAACTCGGGCGTGGTCACGCGGGCGGCCTCCACCGGTACGGCTTTGGTCCGCAGGCGGGGGTCGGGGAATTCGAGGATGGGGAGCAGTGCCATGGTGATACCGGGATGGGGGCGCCAGTGGAATCCGGCAAGGCCTCACGAATTCTAACGCGAGCGCTTGCTTTGCGTCGGGTTTTCTGGACTATAGTGCTGACCACCTGTCGGGGAATCAGGTAGATACCGCCATGTTCAAAAGTATTCGTACGGTTTTAACCGTCGCGATCCTCACTATGGGGACCTACGCGGCTGCCGCCGAGATGGCGGAAAGCCATCCCGACACCTATGTGGTCAAGCGGGGGGACACCCTGTGGGACATTTCCGCGCGCTTCCTGAAGAAGCCGTGGCTGTGGCCCGAGATCTGGCAGGCCAACCCGCAGATCAAGAATCCGCATCTGATCTACCCGGGCGACGTCATCAGCCTGGCCTATCTGGACCGCGTCGCGGTGCAGCCGGGCCCGCGCGAGGAAGCGCCGCTCAACGCCATTCCGCTGGGCGACATCGAGCCGTTCCTGAAGGACCGCCGCGTGGTGGACAGCTTCGAGGAACTGCCGCACGTGGCGGGCCTGGATGAGGACCGCCTGCGCAGTTCCGGCGGGCACAACATCTACGTGCGTGGCCTGGAGGGCGCGCAGCCCGGCCAGCGTTACGCCGTGGTCCGGCCCACCGCGCGGTTCACCGACAATCCGCGTGCGCAGGACCTGGACTTCCGCGGCCGGACCATCCGCGGCGAGATCGACCAGTGGAAGGAAGTCATCGAGCAGACCGGCAACGGTGAGTTCCTCGGCTACGAACTGGCCAAGGTCAACGTGGCCACCTTCACCCGCGGCGTGGTGCCGGGCACCGAAGTCAGCACCCTGGTGGTCGACATCGGCGGCAAGGAAGTCCGGGTGGGCGACCGCCTGATCCCGGTGGATGCGCAGCCCTACGACCTGCACTTCTTCCCGCACCCGCCGGCCACCCAGGCGGCGGAAGGCAAGCTGCGCGTGCTGGCCGTGGCCGATGCACTGACCTCGGGCGGCTCGCGCGATGTCATCGCCATCTCGGCGGGCCGGCTGGACGGCATCGACAACGGCACCGTGTTCTCGGTGTGGCGCAATGGCAGCCATACCGCCAACCGCATGGCGTATCCGGAGTCCTCGCGCGTCAGCGAGTCGCCCAAGTCGGGCGCGGGCCGCGTGAGCCTGCCGGACGAATACGCCAGCCATGTCATGGTGTTCCGCACCTTCGACAAGGTCAGCTATGCGCTGGTGATGGAAGGCGTGGAAGCCACCCGCGTGGGGTACGAACTGAAGCACCCCGACGCCACCTACTGACGTCAGGCTTTTCCTACGTTCTGCCACGACGGCGCCCTAGGGCGCCGTCGTCGTTTCCACCCTAGGCTGTGCCCATGCCCCTCGATGAACCGACCGCGCTGGCGCGCCTGACCCTGGCCGGCGGCCCCGTGCTGCCACGTCGCCTGTTGCTGGACCAGCACGGCACCCCGGCCGCCGCGCTGGCCGCCGGCACCGGTGCCTGGCGTGCCGCCGGCCTCAACGATGCACAGGTCAGGGCGCTGCGCGAACCGGACGCGGAGTTCCTGCAACGCACGCTGTCCTGGCTGCAGGCCGCGCAGCATCACCTGATCGGCTGGCATGACCCGGACTACCCGGCACACCTGCGGCGGATCGCCAGCCCACCCCTGGCGCTGTTCGTGGATGGCGACCCCAGCCTGCTGTGGCATCCCTCCGTGGCGGTGGTGGGCAGCCGCTCCCCGACCGCCGGCGGTCGCGACAATGCGCATGCGTTTTCCCGTGCCCTGGCCACCGCTGGCATCGCGGTGGTCAGCGGTCTGGCGGCCGGCATCGATGCCGTCGCCCACGAGGCCGCGCTCGGCGTCGCCGGCGGCATCACGGTGGCCGTCGTCGGCACCGGCCCGGACATGGCCTATCCGCCCTCGCATGCCGGCCTCCGCGACCGCATCGCAGCCCAGGGCGCCATCGTCAGCGAGCACGCCCCGGGCACGCTGGCCATCCGTTCGCACTTCCCCAGTCGCAACCGGATCCTCGCCGGGCTGACCCTGGGCACCCTGGTGGTCGAGGCGGCGGAGCGCTCCGGCGCCCTGATCACCGCGCGGCAGGCCGGGGAAGCGGGGCGCGAGGTCTTCGCCGTGCCGGGCTCCATCCACAACCCCATGGCCCGTGGCTGCCATCGCCTGATCCGCGAGGGCGCCGGGCTGGTGGAGAGCGCCCAAGAGGTGATCGCGGCCATCGCCCCGCTGGCGCACGAACTGGCGTTGGCCCTGCGGGAACGGCTCGGCGAAACTGAATCGGCGGCAATCTCCGGCGCTCCGGCCACCCTCCCCCGCCTGGACCCCGACTACCAGAAGTTGTGGAAAGCGCTGGGTCACGACCCAACAGGTATGGATCAGATGGTTGCACGCACCGGATTGACGGCTGCCGAACTGTCCTCCATGCTGCTGGTCATGGAACTGGAGGGTTTAGTAACGGTCGAACATGGCCGATACCTCAGAAAGACCGGTTTCTTCACCTCCACAGCGTCGTTGACGCAGGCCGAGGGGCAATGAAAGAGAGCATCCTGGATGTACTGCTGTACCTGTTCGAACACTATTTCACCGAAGACGCGGACCCGGTCCGCGACCGCGACTCTCTCCAGAACGGCCTGATCCAGGCCGGTTTCAGCCCCGCCGAGATCAGCAAAGCCTTCGACTGGCTCGATGCCCTGGCCGACCAACGGCCGGCCGCGTCGCAGCCCCGCGTGGGCGGCCCCACCCGTGTCTTCCATGGTCCCGAGCTGGAGAAGCTCGACGTGGAATGCCGCGGCTTCCTGCTGTTCCTGGAACAGCACGGCGTGCTGGATGCCAATCAGCGCGAACTGGTGCTGGACCGCGCCATGGCGCTGGACCAGGACGAACTGGACCTGGACGACCTGAAGTGGGTCGTGCTGATGGTGCTGTTCAACCAGCCGGGCTCCGAAGCCGCCTATGCGTGGATGGAAACCCAGATGTTTGTCGACGAGCCGGAGCCGGTACACTGAGGCGTTGATCCGCTTCAGGGGGAAGCATGTCGGAGTGGTTTTATGCCGACCGGGACCGTCAGCAGCACGGTCCGGTATCGGCTGAGGAATTGGGGACGCACTATCGTTACGGACGCGTCGGACTGGAAACCCTGGTCTGGCGCGACGGCATGCCGCAATGGCAGCGACTGGGCGATTTCGCCGAGGAACTCGGCCTGCTGGCCACGCCGTCGTTGACGGTGGAGGCGGCACCGCCACCCCCGCCACCCCCGCCACCCCCGCCACCCCCGCCACCGCCGCCGATCCACGCGGCGCCTGCCGCGCGGGCGCCGATGGCACCCCGTACAACCGGCGGCGCGCATGCGGCCACGCCACGCCAGGGCATGTCGGGCGGCAAGATCGCACTGATCGTCGCCGCCGTCCTGGTCGTGCCCTGCATCGGCGTGATCGGCATCCTGGCGGCCATCGCCCTGCCCGCCTACAACGACTACACGCTGCGCGCCAAGACGGCGGACGCCATCGGCAACGGCACCATGCTGAAGAGCCTGGTCACCGAGCAGTACCTGGGCGAGGGCAAGTGCCCGCGCAACGGCGAGGGCGGCCTCGGCGAGCCGGAAAGCTATGCGAGCACCTACGTCACCCGGGCCAGCATCGGCCAGTTCGATGACGGCACCTGTGGCTTCGAGCTGGAGATGGGCAATACCGGCGACGCGCGGCTGGACGGCAAGAAGATCTGGTTCGAACTGGACCCGGCCGACACGGCCTGGACCTGTACGTCCGAGATCGATGATCGACTGCTGCCGCAGCACTGCCGCGGCTGATTCACGTCCGCGCGGCGACGCATGCCGCGCAGCTTCTCGGGGAACGACATGACGGACTGGTACTACGCCGACGCCTCCCGGCAGCGGCAGGGCCCGTGGACGGGTGAAGAAATCGCCAGCCATTTCCAGCACGGCCGGATCGGCCTGGAAACGCTGGTATGGCGCGATGGCCTGGGCGAATGGCAGCCGCTCCGTACCGTGGCCGGCGAACTCGACATGCCGCTGCAGCCGCCGACACCCGCCACCGCGCCCGCGCTGCCGAACGCCGCTGGCGAAGGTGCCGATACGCCTTATGCGCCGCCGGCCGCGCAGATCGCCTCCGAACAGCAGTACGTCGACGGCACGGATGTGGTGCTCGCAGGTTTCTGGCGACGGGCGGCGGCGTTGTTCATCGACTCGATGGTGGTCGCCTTCGCGTGGTATCTGGTGATGATCGTCGGCGTCGTGGTGCTGGGCATCGGTGGCAGCGTGTTGATGCGCGACGCGGACAGCGCCGGCGGCATGGCCGCCATGTTCGGCATCATGGGGATGATCTACCTGACGTATCCGCTGATCAGCGCGGCCTACTACGCCGGCTTCGAGTCCTCCAGCAAGCAGGCCACGCTGGGCAAGATGGCGGTCGGCATCAAGGTCACCGACATCGACGGGCGCCGGCTGACGCTGGGCCGCGCATTGGGGCGCTGGCTGGCCGTGGCGCTGAACTACCTGACGCTCTACATCGGCTATCTGATCGTCGCGTTCACCGAGCGCAAGCAGGGCCTGCACGACAAGGTCGCCGCCACGCTGGTGGTCGACCGCTGGGCGTATACCGCCCATCCGGACTGGCAGGAGCGCGGCCTGGGCACCGTGACCAAGGTGATCCTGGCCATCGCCGGCGTCATCTACGGCCTGGCCTTCATTGCCATGCTGGCCGCCATCCTCATTCCCCTCGCTACCCAGAACTGACCGGCCAGGAGGCCCGACATGACGCAGTGGTACTACGTTGATCCGCAACAGCAGCGGCAGGGGCCCGTCAGCGCGGACGCCCTGACGCAGCAGTTCCACACCGGTGTACTGACGTGGGCCTCGCTGGTATGGCGCGAGGGCATGGGCCAGTGGCAGTCCCTGCGCGACATGGCGGCGGAGCTGCACCTGCTGCCCGCCGCCGCCACGCCGGCGCCTCCCTCGATCGTCCCGGACGTGGCGCCCGAGGAAGAGCGTCCCCTGACCGGCCGCGCCGTGTTCACCGCGCGCGAGCCCAGCTACGCCCAGCATGCCCCGGCGCATGCCAGCCAGGCGGACGCCGTCGCCGCGGCAGCGCATGCGGGGTACAGCCCGGCACGCCCGCTGGGCGAACCGGCCTCCCCCTACGCCGCGCCGAGCGCGGAGGTGTATGCCTCCGCGCAGCCGGTCACCGACGGATACGTGGTCTACGCGGGGTTCTGGAAACGCGTGGCCGCCAGCATCATCGACGGTTTCGCCATCGGCATTCCGATCGCCATCATCCTGGCGATCTTCGGCGGCCTGTTCGGCGGTGGCTTCGGTGGCCTGCAGGACCCCTTCAATCCCGGCGAAACGGTGGCGTCCTACGTGCTGTCGGCGCTTGTATTCGCGTGGTTCCACTCCAGTGCGGGCCTGATGGCGACGCCGGGCAAGCTGGCCATCGGCATCAAGGTGGTGCGCACCGATGGCGAGAAGATCAGCTTCCTGCGCGGTTTCGGCCGCTACTGGGCTTATCTGCTCAGCGGATTCATGCTGTGCATCGGCCTGATCATGGCCGCCTTCACCGAGCGCAAGCAGGGCCTGCACGACCTGATGTGCGACACCCTGGTGGTGGACAAATGGGCGTTCACCCGACAGCCGGAGCGCCAGCGCGAAGAACTGGGCACCGTGACCGTCGTGGTCCTGGCGCTGTTCGGCGTGCTGTTGCTGCTGGCCATGGTCATCGGCATCTTCGCCGCCATCGGCCTGGCCTCGATGGCCCGCTGAGGCGGGCGCCGAAACCGGCACTGCCCCGGCAGAATCCGCCCAACGGCAGGGTCGGCCGCTTGACAGCCGGCCCCCGGGCGTGATTCCACTATAAATAGGAAAACTGAACGCCCGGGGTCCCCACCCCGGGCGTCGGCTTCTCTGGCGGCCGCATTTGCGCCACCCTTGCCGGCCCCGGACGGCCCCCCGACTCCCCCCCTGAACCCCTGACATGCCCAAGCACCTGCTCATCGTTGAATCGCCGGCCAAGGCCAAGACGATCAACAAATACCTCGGCAAGGACTTCACCGTCCTGGCGTCCTACGGTCACGTGCGTGACCTGGTGCCGAAGGAAGGGGCGGTGGACCCGGACCAGGGCTTCGCCATGTCCTACGCGCTGATCGACAAGAACGAGAAGCACGTCGATGCCATCGCCAAGGCCGCCAAGGGCGCCGACGACATCTTCCTGGCCACCGACCCGGACCGCGAAGGGGAAGCCATCAGCTGGCACATCGCCGAGATCCTGAAGGAGCGCGGCCTGCTGAAGGACAAGCCGCTGCACCGCGTGGTGTTCACCGAGATCACCCCGCGCGCCATCAAGGAAGCCATGAACCACCCGCGCCAGATCGCGGGCGACCTGGTCGATGCCCAGCAGGCACGCCGCGCGCTGGACTACCTGGTCGGCTTCAACCTGTCGCCGGTGCTGTGGCGCAAGGTGCAGCGCGGGCTGTCCGCCGGCCGCGTGCAGTCGCCGGCGCTGCGCATGATCGTCGAGCGCGAGGAGGAGATCGAAGCCTTCATCGCCCGCGAGTACTGGTCCATCGAAGCCGAGTGCGCACATCCGCGCCAGTCCTTCACCGCCAAGCTGACCAAGCTGGACGGGCAGAAGTTCGAACAGTTCACCGTCACTGACGGCGATACCGCCGAGGCCGCGCGCCTGCGCATCCAGCAGGCCGCACAGGGTTCGCTGCACGTCACCGACGTGGTCAGCAAGGAGCGCAAGCGCCGCCCCTCGCCGCCGTTCACCACCTCCACGCTGCAGCAGGAAGCCTCGCGCAAGCTGGGCTTCACCACCCGCAAGACCATGCAGGTGGCGCAGAAACTGTACGAAGGCGTGACCATCGGCGAAGAAGGCACCGTCGGCCTGATCAGCTACATGCGTACCGACTCGGTCAGCCTGTCGGCCGAAGCCGTGGCCGAGATCCGCGACGTCATCGCACGCGACTACGGCACGCAGGCCGTGCCGGACAAGCCCAACGTCTACGTCACCAAGTCCAAGAACGCGCAGGAGGCGCACGAAGCCGTGCGCCCCACCAGCGCGCTGCGCACGCCCACCCAGGTGTCGCGCTACCTGACCGACGACGAGCGCAAGCTGTACGAACTGATCTGGAAGCGCGCCGTCGCCTGCCAGATGGTGCCGGCCACGCTCAACACCGTCAGCGTCGACCTCGCCGCCGGCAGCGCGCACAGCTTCCGCGCCAGCGGCACCACCGTGATCGATCCGGGCTTCCTGGCCGTGTACGAGGAAGGCAAGGACACCAAGGCCGCCGAGGACGAGGACGAAGGCCGCAAGCTGCCGCCGATGAAACCCGGCGACCGCATCCCGCTGGACCGCATCCACGCCGACCAGCATTTCACCCAGCCGCCGCCGCGCTTCACCGAAGCCGCGCTGGTGAAGGCGCTGGAGGAATACGGCATCGGCCGTCCGTCCACCTACGCCTCGATCATCCAGACACTGCAGTTCCGCAAGTACGTGGAAATGGAAGGCCGCGCCTTCAAGCCCAGCGATGTCGGCCGCGCCGTGTCCAAGTTCCTGTCCGGGCACTTCACCCAGTACGTCGACTACGACTTCACCGCCAAGCTCGAGGATGAACTTGATGCCGTCTCGCGCGGCGAAGAAGACTGGCTGCCGCTGATGGAGCGCTTCTGGGGCCCGTTCAAGGAGCTCATCGAGGAGAAGAAGGAATCGGTCGACCGCAGCGAAGCCACCGGCGCGCGCGAACTCGGCATCGATCCCAAGTCCGGCAAGCCGGTCAGCGTGCGGCTGGGCCGCTACGGGCCGTACGCGCAGATCGGCGACAAGGACACCGACGAGAAGCTGGAGTTCGCCTCGCTGCGCCCCGGCCAGTCGATGCACACCATCACCCTGGAAGATTCGCTGGAACTGTTCAAGCTGCCGCGCAAGCTGGGCCTGGACAAGGACGAGGAAGTCAGCGTCGGCATCGGCCGCTTCGGTCCGTTCGCCAAGCGTGGCAGTGTGTACGCGTCGCTGAAGAAGGAAGACGATCCGTACACCATCGATCTGGCGCGCGCGGTGTTCCTGATCGAAGAGAAGGAAGAGATCGCGCGCAACCGCATCATCAAGCAATTCGACGGCAGCGACATCCAGGTACTGAACGGCCGCTTCGGCCCTTACATCAGCGACGGCAAGCTCAACGGCAAGATCCCGAAGGACCGCGAACCCGCCTCGCTGACACTGGAAGAAGTGCAGAAGCTGCTGGAGGAAACCGGCAAGCCCGTGCGTCGCGGCTTCGGTGCCAAGAAGGCCGCCGCCAAGAAGACCGCGGTGAAGAAGGAAGCCGCGCCGAAGAAGGCCGCCACCAAGAAGGCGGCCGCGAAGAAGGCGCCGGCCAAAAAGGCGCCGGCCAAGAAAGCCGTCAAGAAGGCCGCGACCAAGAAAACCGCAGCGAAGAAGGCCACCAGGAAAACGGCAGCCAAGAAGACCGTGGCCGCCGGCGCCGGGGACGACGCGCCCTTCTGAGCCTCGGACCCCTGTCTCCCCTTCGCACTGGAATCGCGCGCATGCCCATCGAACGGACCATCGAGGAAGCCGCCGAAGTCGTGCGCAGCGGCGGCATCGTGGCCTACCCGACCGAAGCGGTCTGGGGGCTGGGGTGCGACCCGTTCGATGAAGGCGCGGTGCATCGGCTGCTGGCCATCAAGCAGCGGCCGGTGGAAAAAGGCCTGATCCTGATCGCCGCCACGCTCGACCAGCTCCGCTCCCTGATCGATGTCACCGCCCTGCCCACCGACCGCCTGACCGAGGTGCTGGCCAGTTGGCCCGGCCCGCATACCTGGACCATGCCCGCCAGCAACCAGGCACCGCGCTGGATCACCGGCCGGCACGCCACCATCGCCGTGCGCGTCAGCCGGCATCCGGTGGTCGTGAGCCTGTGCCACGCCTTCGGTGGCGCACTGGTGTCCACCAGCGCCAACCTCAGCGGCCAGCCGGCGGTCAGCACGCGCGACGCATTGGACCCGGTGATGCTGGAACGGGTGGATGCCGTGGTGCCCGGCGCCACCGGCGGGCTGTCGCGTCCCACGCCGATCCGCGACGCGCTGACCGGCCAGGCACTGCGCGAGTGACACCGCACGGCGCTGAACGCGCCGGACTTTCCATCACCCGCACCACGGCGCACTATCCGCGCATGTCGCGCCTCCGCCCGCATGTCGTCCTTGCCGTGTCGCTGTGCCTGGCCCTGCCCGCCCATGCGGCACAGCCGCCGGCCGCCGAGGCGCCCGCGGCCGTCACCATCTACCGCTGCATCGGTGCGGACGGCGCCGTGGCGCTGCGCGATTCGCCCTGCGTGAAAGGCGAACGGCAGGAAGTGCGGTCGATGCAGCGCCCACGCGATCCCGCACCCGTCCCCGCCCCTGCACCCGCCATCACCGCTGCACCCGCCGCCGCTCCGACGGTGCGGGAACGCGTGGTCTACCGCTCGCCACCGCGGCCGATGTACGAATGCGTCACGCCCGACGGCGATGCCTATACCAGCGACAACGGCGACGGCAATCCGCGCTGGGTGCCCTACTGGGTGCCGGCCTATGGCTACGGCGGTTGGCGCGGCGGCGGTGCGAGCGTGTCGGGCACGGTCGGGATCGGCAACGGCCACCTGTCCATCAGCAGTGGCGGCGGCCCCATCCGTGTACCGCCCACGCCACCGCTGGTGCGTCCACCGCCGCCGTCGCCTGTCGCCGGCGTGGTGCCGGTGGGGGGCGCTTGGGTGCGCGACGAATGCCACGCCCTGCCGCAGCAGGAAGTCTGTGCGCGACTCTCCGACCGTCGCTACGAAATCCTGCGTCGCTACCACAGCGCGATGCCCAGCGAGCGCGACAGGATAGACTTGGAACAGCGCGGTATCGATGCGCGCATGGCCGATGACTGTGGAACCCGATGAACATCCGTAGCACCCTGCTCCGCTGGCGCGCGATCGCCGTCTGCCTGCTGCTGGCCGTTGCCGGCCACGCCGCGGCCGACGAGGTCGTGTTCTATCGCTGCACCGATGCCGCCGGCAGCCTGACCGTGCAGAACATGCCCTGCCCCAAGGACCAGAAGCAGGAGAAGCGGACCATGCAGGGCATCAGCACCGTGCCCATGGCCCCCGCCAGCGCGCCGCCACGCACACCCGCGCCGGCCGCACCCGCATCGCGGACGACCGCCGCCACCCCCGCCAGCACGCCCGCGTTGCCGGCGTTGCCGGCGCGCGACCCCGATGCGCCGCGCCTGCCGCCACCGATCGTCTACCAGTGCACCACCTACGACAAGGACACCTTCATCACCGAAGACAGCGTACCCGCCTCGCGTTGCGTGCCATTGCGCACCACCGGGCTGGACGGCAATCCGCAGGCCGGCGCGGGTCAGGCCTGTGAAGTGGTGAAGGACACCTGCGCGCGCGTCGCCGATGGCGCCCTGTGCGATGCCTGGAAGAAGCGCCGCGACGAAACCGAAGTCGCCTTCCGCTTCTCGCGCCCCGAAAACCTCGACAAGCATCGCGCCGAATTCGAACGCGTCGCCCGCATCGTCAGCGAGAGCACCTGCGGCGCGCCGTAGCGCGCGTCGCGCAGCGCGGTGGCGCTGCTCACCCGTGCGCCAGTCGCTGCAGGCGCCAGGCATCGCCCACGCGTCCCTGCATGCCCGCCACCAGCGCGTGCATCAGCAGCAGTCGCCTGTCCGCATCGGGCCGCGCGGCGCGTGCCCGGCGTGCCGCCGCCGGACCATCGCGGTGGTAGATGGCCAGCACCTCGACCGCGTATTCCACGCGCGTGCGTGCCCGCGCCACCGGCGCATGGCCCAGCGCCCTCACCATCGCCTCCGCCGTCGACCAGGTCGACCATGGGTTCTGCCCGGTGACGAGCCGGCCATCGACCACGGTGTTGTCCAGGTACATCGGCGCTTCCACGTAGTGCGCACCCTTCGCCTGCAGGCGGTCCTGCAGCAGGTACGGGAACCGCGCGCGCGCGTCCTCGATCAGGAAGAGCTCTTCCGCGTTGCTGAAGCCGGTAACGCGGCGGCCGCGCAGCAGCGGCGTGCCGTCGTCCAGCCGCACCTCCAGCAACGCCGCCGGTCCATGGCAGACCGCACCGACCACGCCGCCGGCCTGATAGACCTGGCGCACCACCTGCTGGATGGCCGGGTCGTCCGGGAAATCGAACATCGTGCCCTTGCCGCCCACGAAGAACACCGCGTCATACCGCGAGGCATCCACGTCGGCGATGCGCTGGCTGGCCGCCAGGGTCCGTCGCGCCGCCGCATCGTTGAGGAAGGCATGGTCGGCGTCCTCCATGTCGTCGTCGTCCCGACGCATCGGCGGCAGGCCACCCCGTGGGCTGGCGATGTCCACGTCGTACCCGTTGGCCTGGAACACGTAGTACGCGCGCGCCAGTTCGGTCAGTTCGAAGCCCGCCTTCTTCACCCCGTCGGGGAAATGCGCGGTGCTGGTGACCACCGCCAGGATCCGCCCGCGTGCCGGCACCGCCGCTTCGCGCAGGAACACCAGGTCGGCCGGCGTGCTGCGCGGGTCGGCCCGCGGCTGGCCGTCCAGATCCAGTGCGCGCCAGCCGGCGACGCCCGCCAACCCCACCACCAGCATCGTGGCCGCACCGGCCAGCACGCCCCGCTTGATCCATCGCCACATGTCCACATGCTCCCGTCAGCCCAGGGCCGGCAACGTAGGGCAAGGATGTGAAACCAACATCAATCGGCGCGTCGCGCCGCGCGTGGCTACGTCAGAACCCGTAGCGCAGGAAACCGCCATCCACCGCGATGCATTCGCCGGTGATGTAACTGGCGGCGGGCAGGCACAGGAAGCCGACGGCGGCGGCGACCTCTTCGGGCTCGCCGATGCGTCCCATCGGCGTGCGCGCGATCACTTCGTCGTAATAATCCGGATCGGACAGCGGCCCGGAGGTCCGGCGCGTGCGGATGTACCACGGCGCCACCGCGTTCACGCGCACGCCGTCCTCGGCCCATTCCGCGGCCAGGTTGCGGGTCAGCTGGTGCAGTGCGGCCTTGGTCATGCCGTAGGGCGCGCCACTGCGCACGGCCGTGATGCCGGACACGCTGCCCACGTTGACGATGCTGGACGCGGCATGGCGCGTCAGCAGCGGATGCGCGTAGCGCGCCAGTTCGAACGCCGAGAACAGGTTGGTCTCGAAAATGCCGCGCCACTCGTCCTCGGTATAGTCCACCGCCGCACGGGTGATGTTGCCGCCGGCATTGTTGACCAGGATGTTGAGGCCGTCGGGATGGTCTTCCACCCAGTCGAGGATGGCGCGGCGATCCTCGTCGTCGGCGACATCGGCGGCCAGAATGCCGATCTCGCTCTCGGGGAATTCCTCGCCGAGGTCGTGCCGTGCGTCTTCCAGCGCATCGGCGTCGCGCGCCACCATCAGCACGGCGGCGCCGAACCCCAGCAACTCGCGCGTGATGGCCAGGCCGATGCCGGCGCTGGCGCCGGTGACCAGGGCACGTTGTCCGTCCAGACGCCAACGGTTCGCCGACACGGCTCGCTCCTCTGCAGTTGGGCGTAGCATAGCGTCACGCCATCACCGAGAGTTGCCGCCATGAAGACCGCATGCCGCGTCGTCGCACTGCTGGCCCTGGCCACACTCGCCACCGCCTGCCGTGCACCGGAACCGCCGCCGAAGGACCAACCCCCGGAACCCCAGGCCACGGCCGCCACCGGCGCGAAGACCGGGCTGCGCGACGCGATGCAGGCGCCGCTGCAGAAGGCACAGGGCGTCGAAGCGCAGGTGCAGGCGGCGGCCGATGCGGCGAAGGATGCGGCCGATGCCGCCGACGCCGCGACGACAGCCACCGACGTCGCGCCCTGACGCCTACGGTTCGCCGTCGGCGGCGAATTCCACCCAGCGCCAGCGCCCTGCCACGCGCTGCAGATAGAACGCATACGGCGTACAGAACAGCACCCGGCGGTCGTCCTCCGCCACCGGCTCGGCATCCAGCAGGCATGCGCGCACCTCGTCGGTGATAAGCGCCGGCACCACCACGCGTGCCACGCCCGCTTCGTCCTGCGCACCTCCGTCGAACAGGAACGGTGTCTGCGCCATGGCGGCCAGCGCCACCGCATCGCGGCGGGCGAGCGCCTCGCGCCATTGCGCCAGGAAGGCGGCAAACCCGTCGTCGGCGTGCGCCGATGTCATCGACAGCGCCACCGCCACCGCCACCGCCACCGCCACGAACCGCCGCATGCTCCGCCAGCGCGTCATGCCCCGTGGCGCGTTCGCGCGTGCGCGTCCTCCGGCACCGGCACGCCTCATTCCGGCTCGCCCGCGCAGGCGGCCAGCGTGGTGTCCACCGTGCAGGCGCGCGGCCAGCTGGGCAGGAACAACGCCATCAGCGCGTTGCCTTCCACGCCCGTGCACGGTTCCGCCGCCGTCGCACCCGGCGGCGTGCCGCCCGGCATGTCGCACACGCGATCCACGACCTGCGGTGCCTCCCGCTGCCACAGCACCGCCCGCTGCAGCCGGCCCTCGCGGAACCACAGCGTGGACCAGCGGCGCGGTGCCGGATCGGTATCCATGATCCACAGCGTCTTGCAGCCGGAATAGTTGGCCGGCAGCCGCGCATTGCGCGGATGCACCAGCAGGAAGCCCCCCGGCGTCACCACCGCGCCGGCTTCCGCAGGCGCCTGCAGCCGCGCACACGACGGGTCGGCGGGCAACAGCCCGCCTTGCGTGCGCGCCGCGGATTGCGCCGACAGGTACAGCGGACAGCAGAGCAGGCAGATCACGCAGGGCAGCAGCCGGTTCATGCGATGGGTTACGTCAGCCATGCAGGGATGCCCTGTTGAACGCAGACCGCGGCGACGGCGGCCAGGGGGGCGGCGCCAAGGCGTTGCCCTGCCCGCCCCCCGTGGGCGGGGAGGACTTCACGGCACGGGACGTTCTTCTTCCCCACCTCCTCTGCGTGGGAGAGGATGCGGGGCGGCGGTGCCGCCCCATGTCGCGCGTGCATGACGCCTTCGAAGCCGGCGTAGCCCGGACAAGGCCAGCGGCCGCATCCGGGGACACGGGGTGCGGCACTGCCCCGATACCCCGGGTGCGCTGCGCTTACCCGGGCTACGGGGCTTCAGCACCGCCTCTCCGCCCGCCCCTCATCCGGCCTGCGGGCACCTTCTCCCCGCGCGCGGGGAGAAGGGTTCATGGCACGGGGTTCGTGAGCGTCACGCGCGAAGCGTTTTGCCTCGCGCTCCGGGCAGGCGAGCACCACACGCCGGCCGTTGAGCCTCGCGCTTCAGGCAACCGAACCTGACGCTTGAGGTGAAGCAGCCCGACGCTTGGGGCTCGTGAGCATCACGCGCGGAGCTTTCCGCATCGCGTTCCGAGTGGGAAAGCACCGCACTCCGGCTGTTGAGCCCCGCGTCTCATGCACACGAACCTGACGCTTGGGGTGAAGCACCACGACGCCCGGGCTCTGGAGCGTCACGCGCGGGGTTTTCCGCATCGCGTTCAGAGTGGGAAAGCACCGCACGCCGGCTGTTGAGCCCCGCGCTTCATGCAGACGGGCCTGACGCTTGGCGTGAAGCAGCCCGACGCGCGGGGCTGGGGGGCGTCACGCGCGGGGCTTTCCGCCTCGCGCTCCGGGCGGGAGCGGGGTAGCCCGGGTAAGGCCAGCGGCCGCATCCGGGGACACGGGCGAGCGACATGTCCCGATGCCCCGGGTGCGCTGCGCTTACCGGGGCTACGTGGCGCCACCGGGTTGCAGGACCCCAGGCACGACGCTCCCGCCGTGCGTGCGATGCCGGCGAGCCCCGCACGCGATCCATCGTGCGGACCACGCCCAGCAAAAAGCCCGGACATGCCGGGCTTTCTGCTGGTCGATGGGCGTTGCGCGTCAGTGCGCCGGGAGATAAGCCCCCGGCGCGTTGTGCATCAGAAGCCGCAAAAGCAGTACGCGAGCGTCTTCACCGGCGCGCCGTGGCGGTTGTTGACCGCTTCGTCGACGAAGCGCAGCTGCGCGTCCATCTCCGGCAGACTGCGGGCCAGCAGGCCACGGGCGAAGCCGGAATCCTTCAGCCACGCCGCACCGATCCGGCTGCTGGCAAAGCCGGACATGAACTGCGAGAACGGCGAGCTCATCTTCTCGATGTAGCGCACGCGGTAGGCATCCGCATCGCCCAGCTTGGCGCGCCTGGCGGCATCGGCCAGCGCGGCGTCCAGGCCACCCAGCTCGTCGACCAGCGCGCGTTCCTTGGCCTGCGCACCGCTCCACACGCGGCCACGCGCCACCGCGTCGATCTCTTCGACCGGCTTCTTGCGCGCGTCGGCGACCTTGCCGGTGAAGTCGGCATAGCCCTTGTCGATCACCGACTGGATCACCTGGCCCACAGCCGGGTCCAGCGGACGGGTGATGTCGAACGCGCCGGCGAAGCGGGTGGTGCCCACGCCGTCGGTATGCACGCCGATCTTCTCCAGCGTGCGCGGCACGGTGGGGATCATGCCGAAGATGCCGATGGAGCCGGTGATGGTGGACGGGTCGGCGTAGATGCGGTCGGCATTCATGCTGATCCAGTAACCGCCCGACGCGGCCAGGTCGCCCATCGACACCACGACAGGCTTGCCGGCCTTCTTCAGTTCGGCCACTTCGCGGCGGATCTGCTCGGAGGCGAACACGCCGCCGCCCGGCGAATCCACGCGCAGCACCACGGCCTTCACGTCATCGTCGTCGCGGGCTTCGCGCAGCAGCGCCGAGGTGGACAGGCCACCGACGCGGCCGGCCGGCTGGTCGCCGTCGGTGATCTCGCCCTCGGCCACCACCACGGCCACCTGCGGACGCTTGTCCAGCGGCAGGCGTTTGCCATCCAGCTGCAGCAGGTAGCCGCCGAGCGTCACGTGGCGGAAGCCGGTTTCGGAATCCTCATCGGCCACACCGCGCTCGATCAGCAGGTTCTCGACTTCTTCCTGCGTCTTCAGGCCGTCCACCAGCTTCTGCTGCAGGGCGTATCGGGCCAGGTCGCCGCCGGCGGCGGCGATGCCTTCGGGCAGGGTGTCGATGCCGGCCGCCAGGGCTTCCGGCGTGGTCTTGCGGGCCTTGGCGATGTCGGCGAGGAAGCGCTGCCAGACATCGTTCATCCAGTACAGGTCGGCTTCCTTGGCTTCCTTGGAGGCGGCGTCCAGCACGTAGGGTTCGACCGCGGACTTGTATTCGCCCACCTTGAACACGTGCACGTCCACGCCGAGCTTTTCCTGCAGGCCCTGGCGGTAGTACTGGCGGTAGCGCCCCAGGCCTTCCAGCAGCAGGCTGCCCATCGGGTCGATGTAGACCTCGTTGGCCTGCGCGGCCAGCAGGTACTGCGCCTGGGTCATGTTCTCGCCGAACGCGACGATCTGCTTGCCCGACGCGCGGAACTTCGCCAGCGCCGCGGCGACTTCGCGCAGCGAGGCGTAGCCGGTGGGCTGCAGCTCGTCCACGCGCAGCAGCATGCGCTCGATGTGCTTGTCCTTCTGCGCACCCTCGATGGCCCGCAGCAGGTCGCGCAGCTGCACTTCCTCGGCGCTCTTGTCGCCCAGTGCCTTGGCCAGCGCGCGCGTGGCCGGGTCGGCGGTGAACTGCTCCACCAGCCGGCCTTCCGGCGCCAGCACGAAGGTGGTGCGCTCGGTCAGCGGCTGCACGCCGCCACTGCCCACTGCCAGCACGAAGAGGAGCAGCAACAGGAACAGCAGCCCGAAGAAGATCAGGTTCAGCACCAGCTTGCGGGTGAAATTCATCACATCCCACAGGCCGACGAAGAAGGTGGCGATGGGGCCGCGACGGACGACTTGGTTCATGGGCAACTCCGGGAAACTGCAGGCACTTTACCGCGTGGGGCGTGAGGGATTCATGCCCCTTTAGTCACCGTGCCCGTCAGCGGGTTTACGCGCGTTCGAGCGACAGGGATGCAGGCGGGCGCCGGCTGCTGCGCTCGAAGCGCCAGCCCAGCAGCACGGCGGCCGCGGTCAGGCCCAGGATCAGGCCCAGCCACATGCCCTGCGGGCCCCAGCCCAGGCCCAGCCCCAGTCCGGCGCCCAGCGGCATGCCCAGGCCCCAGTACGACACCGCCGCCAGCCACATGGGCACGCGGGTGTCCTTCAGGCCGCGCAGCGCGCCGGCCGACAGCACCTGGATGCCGTCCGGAAACTGGAACGCTGCCGCGTACAGCAGCAGCGTGCCCGCCAGGGCGGCCACCGCCAGGTCGTCGGTGTACAGCGAGACCACCAGGTCGTGGCCCAGCAGCAGGAACAGCGCCGACACCGCCTGCGTGGCCAGCACGATGGCGTAGCCGGCATGCGCCGCGCGGCGGATGCCGTCGCGTTCACCCGACCCCAGCGCGTGGCCCACGCGCACGGTGGTGGCTTCGGCCACGCCCATCGGGATCATGAAGCACAACGCCGAGACGTTGATGGCGATCTGGTGCGCCGCTGCCGGCAGGGCGCCGAGGCGCGCGATCAGCAGCGCGGTGACGATGAACAGGCTGCCTTCCATCAGCACCGTGATGCCGATGGGCAGGCCGGTGCGCAACAGCCGGGCGATCGGCGCGCGGCGCGGCAGTTCGAAATGCGCGAACAGCTGCAGGTGCGCGAAGCGCTTCGTGTTCCACAGGTAGGCCGCGAAGGTCAGCGCCTGCAGCCACATGGTGACGGCCGACGCGATGCCCAGCCCGCCGGCGCCCATCGCCGGGAAGCCCAGCTTGCCGAACGTCAGCACGTAGCCCACCGGCCCCAGCACGAACAGCCCGCCGAAGCCGATCAGCATGGTGGGCAGCGTCCAGTGCATGCCTTCGCTCAGGTAGCGCATGCAGAAGTACAGGGTCAGCGCCGGCACGCCCCAGCGGATGCCGTGCAGGAAAGCGGTCGCGCCGGGGATGATCTCCGGCGCGATGCCGAACGACGCCAGCGCATGCGGCGCCGCGCTGAGGAAGGCGAACATCAGCAGGCCCAGCCCCAGCGCCAGCCACAGCGCCTGGCGGAACAGGGGCGCGATCTCGTCCCGGCGGTTGGCGCCGTCGAGCTGCGACACCGAGGCGGTCAGCGAGATCAGGGTGCCGATCGGCACCATCATCGGCAGCCACAGCAACGCGGTGCCCACCGTCACCGACGCCAGCGTCTGCGTGCCGTGGTGGCCGGCGATGACGTTGTCGACGAAGCCGATGAGGCCGGTGGACACGTGGCCCAGGACCAGGGGTAATGCGAGGGTGGCCGTGGCGCGCACTTCCTTGCGGAAGGGCGGGGACAGCAAGGCAGGGGACGACATGGAAAGAGACCGCCGGACTACGGTCGCGCGGTTGCGCGCTGGCACCGGGTCACGGGAGGCCGGTATCTTACCCGCTCGCACCCCGTCGACGCCGAACGCCACATGACCCCGACTGCCGAACCGGCGCACGCCCGCGCGTGCGACAACTGCCATGCCGTGCTGCAGGGCGGCTTCTGCCACCAGTGCGGGCAGAACGCGCACAACCCGCTGCGCAGCTTCGGGCATGCGGTGGAAGAGGTGTTCGAATCGTTCTGGCACCTGGACGGCCGCATCTTCCGCACCCTGCGCACGCTGATGTCGCCCGGAAAGCTGGCCATCGCCTATCTGGGCGGACACCGCGCGCCCTACGTGGCGCCGCTGCGGTTGTTCGTGATCCTCAGCGTGCTGACCTTCTTCGTGGGCAAGTTCGCGGTGAGCAGCGGCGATGTGTCGCGCCCACCGGAGGTGCCCGACGGCAAGGGCGGCACCACGGTCAAGGTGACGGATGCCGGCGATGAAGGCGTTGATTTCAGCACGTTGACGGACCCCGACGAGGTGGTGCGCCTGCGCGACCAGACCATCGACGGGCTGCTCGCCGCGCGCGCCACCCTTCCGCCGCCGCTGGCCTTCGCACGCGAGCAGGTGGAAAACAACATCCGCGGCACCCAGGCACGCGCACGCGCGCGCATCGCGGCGCTGCAGCCCGACCACCCGGCCCTGGCCGAACCCGACCGGATTCCGGAGGATGGGCCGATGCCGGACACCACCGGCTCGCTGTTCTCGCAGAACGGCAAGCCCTGGCATCAGACCGACAATCCGGTCCGGGTGGACTGGCTGCCGGCATTCGGCAACCGCTGGTTGAACAAGAAGATCGCGCGGGCGCAGGACAACATTCCGCGCCTGCAGAAGGATCCGGAACTGTTCAAGAACACCCTGATGGGCGCGGTGCCGTCCGCGCTGTTCGTGCTGGTGCCGGTGTTCGCGCTGCTGCTGAAGCTGGCCTACATCGGTTCGCGCAGGGTCTACCTGGAACACCTGGTGGTGGCGCTCTACAGCCACGCCTACCTGTGCCTGTGCGTGCTGGCGTTCTTCGTCCTGTCCTTCATCGATGGCCTGCTGCCCGCGCAGTCCACCCTGGCGCGCGCGCCGATCTGGCTGACCGAGTTGCTGATCCTGTTCTGGATGCCGGTGTATCTGTTCTGGATGCAACAGCGCGTCTATCGCCAGCACCCGGCCATCACGCTGGTGAAGTACCTGGCCCTGGGCATGCTGTACTTCATGCTGGTCGTCACGGCCATGGTCCTGCTCTCCCTCACCAGCCTGGTGAATGCATGAGCACGCACGACGCCGTGGTCTATGAAGTGACGCTCGACGTGGACACGTCGCTGCTGCCGGACTATCTGCCGTGGCTGGACCGGCATGTCGGACAGATGCTCGCCCTGCCCGGTTTCACCGGCGCGCAGGTCTACGCGCAGCACGAACCCGCGCCCGACCCCGGCCGTGCCGTCTTCTGCGTGCACTACCGCCTGCGCGACCGCGCGGCGCTGGACGAGTACTTGCGCACGCACGCCGCGCGCATGCGCGCGGACGGACAGCAGCGTTTCGGGGACCGCTTCAGCGCCAGCCGGCGCATCCTGCACCTCGCCGGCAACGCCTGACCGCTACTGCCCGCGCCGCTGGCGCAACCAGGCGCCACGTTGCTCCACCGGCACGGCCAGCAGCTCGCGGCGGAAGGCCTGGCGATCCTGCGGTGGCAGCCGTTGCGCCAGCGCCGCCAGGTCATCGCGCTGTTCCGCATCCAGCTGACGCAGCAGCGACAGGGCCGCCGCGCGCTCGTCGGGCGCGACGAAGGCGAACAAGGGCTGCAGCCGCGGCCAGTCGGCGCCGAGCGCCGGCCCCAGCCGCCAGCCGTGCTGCTGCATGGCGTCGAGCGCATCGAAGCGCGCACGCAGCGCCGCCTGTTCCATCGCCGGCAGCACGGCGAACGCTTCGGCCGCCGTGCGCAGGCGTGCCTGCTGCACGCTGTCCAGCCCGCGCCAGGCGGCGTAGCGCGCACGCCGGTCTTCGCGCTCCGCCAGCGGCAGGGCATCCCAGTCGCGCTGGCGCAGCTGCCAGGCCTGGCGTTGTTCCGCGGTCATCATGTCCCACTGCCGCTGCAGGTCGCCCGGCTGCGCGGACGCGGGCCACAGACCCGACAGCACGAGGCACAAGGCGACGCACCACACGCTCGCATTACGGCGCCGCATGCGGGATCTCCTGCGCCGGCATGCCCGGATCGGTCGCGGCCTGGGCGATGTACCAGGCCAGGAAATCCGCCTGGCGCGCGATGGCTTCACCGTCCGGATCCGCAAGCAGTTCGAAATCCGGATGCGTGGTGATGGCCAACTGCGCGTCGAAGCGCGCCGCAGGTGCTTCCGCGGCAGGCAAGGGCTCCGTCAGCGCGGGCACGGCTTCGGCCAACCCCTCGCCGTCAGGCGCCGCCGTCGCCGACAGCGAAGCCGGCGACGTCGACGGCCAGAACCAGGTCGCCGCCAGCGCCGCCCCCACCAGCGCCAGCACCAGCATCACCCAGCGCCAGCGACGCGGCACGGCCGGCATGCGCCCGATCCCCCGCGCCGGCGGAGCGCGCTGCGGGCCGGTCGCGGCGGGCGGAAGGCGGGTCCCGGCCAGGGCGTCCTCGCGCAGGCGCGCCAGGCGCATCAGCCGGTCGGGAGGCAGGTCACGGAGGTGTTGCTGTGCGGCTTCGGCCAGGCCACGCCAGGCCACGGCGTCGGGCTGGCCGGCGGCACCGCGGGGGCACGCCCGCGCCAGGGCCTGCTGGTAGTCCTCGGGCGACCAGCCGAGCACGGCCGCAGCGTCGTCTTCGTGCAGGCCGGCGACCAGCCGCAGCAACAGCGCGGCGCGGTCCGCCGGTGCCACCTGTGACAGGGGCTGCAGCGACGGCGTCCAGCGCGCGCCGGGGGTCGCGCCCCGCAGCTGGGGGGTGGCCACCAGCAGCGCCCAGAAGCGCCGCGGCCAGTCCGCCATGGGCAGTGCCGCGGCATGGGCGCGGAAGGCCCTCAGCGCCGCGGCCAGCGCCACGTCACCGCGCTCCGGGTCGCCGCCCTGCAACTCGGCGAACACGGCGCCGCGCCGCTCGCAGCCCCTCAGGAAAGCGGAAAGGGCGGCCGGCGGCGGCGAGGGGGAAGCGGGTGAAGAACTCATCGTGGAACCGGTGGCAGACCCCCCGATCATAGCCAGCCGGAAGCCTCGAACGAACGCTTGACAGCCCGCCGGAATCTGCTCTCTTCGGCGGCACAAGGGTTTCCGGGAAATGCGTTGTGCACAGCCGTCACCTCACTGTCACGTCGCGGCCCGGGGACAGGCGTATGGGCTTTGTTGCAAACCGGTTTCACGCCTAACCCAATGATTCAAAAAGAAAATATCGGTTTGGCGTTTTTTTCGCCAACCCGGTGCGCATGCTTGAAATTGGCTCTTCACGGCGTGGAGCAAAGCCGCCATGCACAGATTTATCCACAGATCGTGTGGATAAACCAGAATCCCCTTGGCTGGCCGGCACTTGCGTGATCTTCGTCAATTTATTGGCAGCTTGTGGGTGCAACTGCACATGGCCTGACCGGCACCGGGCGGGCCCGATAAACTGCACCCGATGCCCACCCCCTCTGTCCTGCATGTCGCCCTCCCGGTGCCGCTCCTCCGCACCTTCGACTACCTGCCGCCGGACGGTCATGCCGTCTCCGGCCAGGACGTCGGCCGGCGTGTGCAGGTGCCTTTCGGCAACCGCGAGCTGACCGGGCTGATCGCCGGTGTCGGGGCCGCCCATCCGGAGGGGCCGGAGCTGCGCCAGGCGCTGGCCCTGCTGGATCCGGCGCCCCTGCTGGCAGGCGAACTGCTCGAATCCCTGCACTGGCTGGCGCGCTACACGCACGCGCCGCTGGGCGAGGTCGTCGCCACCGCCCTGCCGACCCCGCTGCGACTGGGCGAGCCGCTCCCGCAGACCCATGCCTGGGCCTGGCGGCTGACGGCCGACGGTCTGGCACAGCGCGAGCGCTTGCGCGCCGGCAGCCGCCCCCGACGGTTGGCCGACCTGCTGGCCGCCGAAGCGCGTGACGAGGACGCGCTCGACCTGCACATGGACGACTGGCGCACGGCCGCACGCGCGCTCGCCAAGCGTGGGCTGGCCGAACGCGAGGCCGTGCCGGCCAACCCGCCGGTGCCTGCGCCGCGGCCAGGCCACGCGCTGAACGCCGAGCAGCAGGTGGCGGCCGACGCCATCATCGCCACCCCCGGCTTCGGCGCCCTGCTGCTGGACGGCGTCACCGGCAGCGGCAAGACCGAGGTCTACCTGCAGGCCATCGCGGCCTGCCTGGCGCGCGGCAGGCAGGCGCTGGTGCTGGTGCCGGAAATCGGGCTGACGCCACAGACGCTGGCCCGTTTCCGCGAGCGCCTGGGCATTCCGGTGCACGCGCTGCATTCCGGCCTGAACGACAACGAGCGCGCACGCACCTGGGCGGCCTGCCTGCGCGGCGAGGCGCGCGTCATCGTCGGCACGCGCTCGGCGATCTTCTCGCCCCTGCCGCAGGCCGGCCTGCTGATCGTGGATGAAGAACACGACGGCAGCTACAAGCAACAGGACGGCATCCGTTACCACGCCCGCGACTTCGCCCTGGTGCGCGCCAAGGCGCTGGACGTGCCGGTGGTGCTGGGCAGCGCCACGCCGTCGCTGGAAACGCTGCACAACGCACGCAGCGGACGCTACGCACACCTGCGGCTGTCGCGCCGCGCCGGCGAAGCACAGCCGCCCGGCGTGCGCGTGCTGGACATGCGCAAGCGGCACCAGGAGGCCGGCCTGCTGCCCGACACCCTGCAGGCGATCCGTGCCGCGCTGGACGCGGGCGGGCAGGTGCTGGTGTTCAAGAACCGCCGCGGCTACGCGCCGGTGCTGCTGTGCCACGACTGCGGCTGGAGTGCGCGCTGCAAGCGCTGCGACACGCCGATGACGGTGCATGGCGCCGGACGCCGCCTGCAATGCCACCACTGCGGCGCGCGCCAGCCCGCACCGCCCGCGTGCCCCGACTGTGGCGGCCTTGCCCTGCAGCCGCAGGGCATCGGCACCGAACGGCTGGAGGAAATGCTGGCCGAACGCTTCGGCGACGTGCCCGTGCTGCGCGTGGACCGCGGCACCACGCAACGCCGCGACGGTCTGGCCAAGCAACTGGCCCAGCTCGGTGAGGCGCCCGGCATCCTGGTGGGCACGCAGATCCTGGCCAAGGGGCACGACCTGCCGCACCTGACGATGGTGGCGGTGGTGGGCGTGGATGAGGGCCTGTTCTCGACCGACTTCCGCGCCGGCGAAAAACTGGCCCAGCAGCTGATCCAGGTCGCGGGGCGCGCGGGCCGCGCCGGCAAGCGCGGACAGGTCTGGCTGCAGACGCACCACCCCGACCATCCGCTGCTCAACACCCTCATCAACGGGGGTTACCACGCCTTCGCCGCAACCGAACTGGAGCAGCGTGAAGCAGCCGGCTTCCCGCCGTTCGCGCACCTGGCGCTGCTGCGCGCCGAAGCGCAGCACGTGGATGCGGCGCACCAGTTCCTGCAGGCGGCCAAACAGGCACTGCGCAAGCACGATGCCTCGCTGGAAATGCATGGCCCGCTGCCCGCGCCGATGCCACGCCGTGCCGGCCTGCATCGCGTGCAACTGCTGCTGTCATCCGCGGAGCGCCGGCCGCTGCACCGGCTGCTGGATGCGGCCCTGCCCGACCTCCACGCCTTGCCCGAAGCGCGGCGCACGCGCTGGTCGCTCGATATCGACCCGATGGACCTGTACTGATGACAGCGACGACCCCGGCCGCCGCGCCGATGACACCCGCACAGCGCCTGCGCAGCATCTTCAGCGGCTCGGTGGGCAACCTGGTCGAATGGTACGACTGGTACGTCTATGCCGCGTTTTCGCTGTACTTCGCCGATGTGTTCTTTCCCGGCGACGACGGCACCAGCCAGTTGCTGAAGACCGCGGCGGTCTTCGCGGTGGGCTTCCTGATGCGGCCACTGGGCGGCTGGCTGCTGGGCCGTTATGCCGACCGCCACGGCCGCCGGCGCGCGTTGATGCTCTCGGTGCTGATGATGTGCACCGGCTCGCTGATCATCGCGTGCACGCCGGGATACGCCAGCATCGGCATCGCCGCCCCCGTTCTGCTGGTGCTGGCGCGGCTGTTGCAGGGCCTGTCGGTCGGTGGCGAGTACGGCACGTCGGCCACGTACCTGAGCGAGATGGCCACGCGCGAGCACCGGGGCTTCTGGTCCAGCTTCCAGTACGTCACGCTGGTGATGGGCCACCTGATCGCACTGGGTGTGCTGATCGCGCTGCAGCGGGTGTTCCTCACCGACGAGCAGCTGCGCGAATGGGGCTGGCGCATCCCCTTCCTCATCGGTGCCGTGGCGGCGGTCATCGCGCTCTGGCTGCGACGGAACATGCAGGAGACCGAGTCCTTCGTGCGCGCCGAAACCGGCGCGTCCGACGATCACCAGCAACGGCAGGGCACACTGCGCCAGTTGCTGCGGCATCCGCGCGCGCTGCTGACCGTGGTGGGCCTGACCATGGGCGGCACGCTGGCCTTCTACACCTACACGACCTACGTGCACAAATTCCTTGTCAACAGCACCGGCATGGCCGCGGAGACGGCGAGCCTGATCAATGCGTCCACGCTGTTCTTCTACATGCTGCTGCAGCCGGTCGTCGGCGCACTGTCGGACCGCATCGGCCGGCGTCCCATCCTGATCGCGTTCGGCGTGCTCGGCACCCTCTTCACCGTGCCGATCCTCAGCCAGCTGCAGAATGCACAGAGCGCCACGCAGGCGTTCTGGCTGGTGATGGCCGCACTGGTGATCGTGAGCGGCTACACCGCGATCAACGCGGTGGTGAAGGCGGAGCTGTTTCCGGTGGAGATCCGTGCGCTGGGCGTGGGACTGCCTTACGCGCTCACCGTGGCCACCTTCGGCGGCACGGCGGACATGGTGGCGCTGTGGTTCAAGCAGGCCGGCATGGAGACCGGCTTCTACTGGTACGTCACCGCCTGCATCGCGTGCTCGCTGCTGGTGTACGTGTGGATGCCCGATACGCGTAGGACATCGCTGATCGACCGGGATCACGGCTGACGGCATGCGACAATCGCAGCCGATGACAGGAGCACGGCGCATGCAGGCGGCACTTCCCCACATCATCATCGTCGGCGGTGGCTTCGCGGGCCTCTGGGCCACGCGCGCACTGGCCTCCGCGCCGGTACGCATCACCCTGATCGACCGCCACAACCACCACCTGTTCCAGCCGCTGCTGTACCAGGTGGCCACCGCGGGCCTGTCGGCGCCCGACATCGCCGCACCGCTGCGCCATATCCTGCGCAGGCAGAAGAACGTGGAAGTCCGCCTTGCCGACGTGGTGGCGATCGCACCGCACGACAAACGCATCACCCTGGCCGACGGCGACACGATGGCCTTCGATCATCTGTTGCTGGCCACCGGCGCGACGCACGCGTATTTCGGCCACGACGAATGGGCGCAGCATGCGCCCGGCCTGAAGACGCTGGATGACGCCCTGCGCCTGCGCCGCCACCTGCTGCTGGCCTTCGAGCGCGCGGAAGCGGAGCCCGACCCCGCCCGGCGCGCCGCGTGGCTCAACTTCGCCATCGTCGGTGGCGGCCCCACCGGCGTTGAACTGGCCGGCACGCTGACCGAGATAGCGCGCCACACCCTGAAGAACGAGTTCCGGCACATCGATCCCTCGCAGGCCCGCGTGCGCCTGATCGAAGCCGGACCGCGGGTTCTGTCGTCATTCCCCGAAGCGCTGTCGGAAAAGGCGCGGCGGCAACTGGAAAAGCTGGGCGTCGACGTCTCGACCGGGGTGCCGGTCAGCGACATCACCGGGGACGGCTACCGGCTGGGCGACACCTTCGTGCCCGCGAAGACCGTGGTCTGGGCGGCAGGCGTGGCGGCGTCGCCGTTGGCGCGCTCGTTGGGCGTGCCGCTGGATCGGGCTGGGCGTGTACCGGTGCTGCCTGACCTGAGCGTGCCGGGGCATCCGGACATCTTCGTGGCCGGTGATCTGGCCGCGGTGTCGTCGGACGGCAAGCCGGTGCCCGGCGTGGCACCGGCCGCCAAGCAGATGGGGCGCCATGTGGCGCAGACGCTGCTTGCGCGGTTCGCGGGCAAAGCGTCCACCGCATTCCGCTACCAGGATTACGGCAACCTGGCCACGATCGGGCGCATGGCCGCCGTGGTCGATTTCGGGCGACTCAAGTTTTCCGGGCTGCTGGCGTGGTGGTTCTGGCTCACCGCGCACGTGTTCTTCCTGATCGGCTTCCGCAATCGCGTGATCGTGCTGCTGAACTGGTTCTGGGCGTACTGGAGCTACCAGCGCGGCGCGCGCATCATCCTGGGCGCGGACCGCGGCGATCAGGCGCGGTCGACGCGGCAGGCGTAGCATCCCGGGCGCGCATTGTGGATATGGATGCAGGCGATGCGCTCGTCCGCGAACAGGCGCCGCAGGCACGCATCCGCATCGACGCCTTCCACGACATCCGCCGCATGCATCCAGCCGGCGCCGTCGTAGGCCCGTAGCGAGAGCAAGCGACGCAGCAGGAAGGGCGGCACCTCGTTGTCGAACACGGCCGTCACGGCGGCGGCCTCGCGGACGAAGATCGGCCCGCTGGCACGGTACGGGCCATCGACATCGTGGTGCCGATACGGCAGCAGCAGCAATGACTCTCCGGCGACGGCGTCCCGCAGCGAGATCCGGCAGGGGAAGCCGCGGTCACTGTCGGCGGTGACGCGCCTGATGTTGCGGGTGGCGAGCGCGGCGTCATCCAGCGCGAACAGCGGCTGGAAAGCCTCCGCGGACAATCCACTGACGGTAAAACGCATGACGCCACTCCGGTAGGGGAATGGCGTCATGGTCCTGCGTGCGAAGCGGTGCCGCTATCCGGATCTTGCGACGTCCCCGTAGGGCATCACCTGGCCGACAATACGTGCTTGCGCCCGTTGGCCATCACCAGCTCGCCTTCACCCAAGGCCTCGTTGTCGGCATCCACGGTGATGAACTCGGCTTCCAGGCGGCCGCGCCCCTTGCTGCCGACCAGATCGAAGACATAGCGGTCACCGGCCAGCGCCCACGAGGTTTCGCGGTCGAACACCACCTCGCGCAGGTCGCCGATGTGCTGGCGCACCGTTGCGTTGGCCTGCATCGCCACGCGCGCCTGCTTCACGAAGATGCCGTCCTGGGTGGCGAACGTCGCCGGGATCGCATCGGCAACGCTGCGCGCCGGAGCGGATTCCCCTTCAAACGGGAATGTACGCCCGTCCGCCAGCGTCAACACACCCTTGCCGAGGCGCTCGGTGTCGGCATCCACGGTGATGAAGTCCGCCAGGATGCGGCCGCTGCCCTTGCTGCCCTTCAGGTTGAACACGAACTCGGTGGCGCCTTCGGCTTCGCCGCTGGCCAGCAGGTCGAGGTCGAACGCGGTGAGGTCGCCGATGTGCTGTTGCACCAGCGGATAGCGCTGGACGGCCTCGCGCGCCTGGCGGGTGAAGATGTTGTCCTGCAGGCCGCTCAGGCCATCGTCGTCGGAAACCGCATCGTCCTCATCCGGACCCGGGGGTTCGCCCTCGAACGGATAGCGCCGTCCGTTGGCCAGCGTCAGCACGCCCTTGCCCAACCGTTCGGTCTCGGCGCTTACGGTGATGAAATCCGCCTGCAGTCGGCCACGTCCCTTGCTGCCCACCACATCGAACACGAACTCGTTGATCCCCGGCGCGGCCCCGGTCCCCTGCGAATCGATCGTGAAGCTTTCGATCTGGCCGAGATGCTGCTGCACCAGCGGATAACGCTGCGCCGCTTCGCGCGCCTGGCGGATGAAGATGTCCTCGCCTCCGCCAGCCGTGCCTTCATCGTCGTGATCATGGCCGTCATGCTCGTTCGCGACGGCGCTGGCATCGCCTTCGATGGCATGCTCGGTGCCATCCGCCATCACCAGCGTACCCGGACCGAGCGCCTCGGCATTCGCACTGACGGTGATGAAGCGTGCGGTCACGCGGCCCTTGCCGCGGTTGCCTTCCACGTCGTACACCAGCACGTCAGGGCCGGGCGCTTCCATGCTGGCGGCTTCGTCCAGCGTGACCGTGCGGATGGCCCCGATGTGCGCGGCGACCACCGGGTCCACCTGCATCGCGGCACGGGCCTGTGCGTCGTACTCCTCGCGGTCCATGCCGAACCGGATGCCACCCTGTGCCGCTTTTGTATTCGAATCCTTGTCGGCCGCCATGGCCATCGGCACCTGCAGCATCAGCGCGATCAGCGCCGCCCGGCAGAGATTCCCCAGTCGTCCTTCCCCCCAACGCATTGCCTGCTCCTTGTGGTCTGCAAATCGTTGCGTAGTTGATCACAGTTCCGGCGTCGCCGACAGATTTCGCGCCCATGAAAAAGGCCCCGGTGAGGGGCCTTTTCCTTTCCGTTTACGCGAAGCGTGATGTCACGCGAGGAACAGGGCTTTCATCTTCTTCAGCGCATTGGCTTCCACCTGGCGTACGCGTTCGGCGGAAATGCCGTACTCGTCGGCGAGCTCCTGCAGCGTGATCTTGCTTTCGCTGTCCAGCCAGCGGCGCTTGATGATGTCGCGCGAACGCTCATCCAGGCCGGCCAGGCCCTCACGCAGCAGTTCCAGCTGGTTGTCCTGGCTGTCCTCACGTTCGTAGGCCTGCGAGGGATCCTCATCGTGCGCGACCAGATAGCTGGCCGGCGACGGCGGTGCATGGTCCTCATCCTCGTCGGACGGCGCATCGAAGCCGATGTCACGGCCCGACAGGCGCGACTCCATTTCCAGCACTTCGCGCTCGGACACGTTGAGGTCCTTGGCGACGGCGCTGACTTCGGCGGCATTCATCCAGCCCAGACGGGTCTTGGACTTGCGCAGGTTGAAGAACAGCTTGCGCTGCGCCTTCGTGGTCGCGACCTTGACGATGCGCCAGTTCTTCAGGATGAACTCGTGCATCTCGGCACGGATCCAGTGCACGGCAAAGCTGACCAGGCGCACGCCCATGTCGGGGTCGAAGCGCTTCACCGCCTTCATCAGGCCGATGTTGCCTTCCTGGATCAGGTCACCGAGCTGCAGGCCATAGCCGCTGTAGCCGCGTGCCACGTGCACCACGAAACGCAGGTGCGAATGCACCAGCTCACGGGCGGCATCGAGGTCTTCCTCTTCGCGGTAGCGGTTCGCCAGCTCGCGTTCGTCTTCGACCGTCAGCACCGGGATCTGGTGCACGGCACTGATGTACGCGTCCAGCGAGCCCAGCGCGCTGGGGATCGGGAGGTTGTGGGAAACCAGGGCGGTAGTGGGGGTGTTCTGGCTCATGGCACTCATCTTAGCAGTCGGGTGGTTCGACTGCTAACCGCATGGGAAGTTCCGTATCGTCCCGCCACTGGAACGATGACGGGCCCCGGCGCCCGCGAAGTCACCGATATAAATACAATATAGATCAATTACTTAGCGATTCCGTGGCTGATTGGACGGTCAACCGCCGCCGTCTGGTCCAGCCACGTTCAGCTTCAGGATCGAGGAGGCGGATCAACCTTCCTGCGCCGCCCTCGGAGGCAGCGGTGTCGCGGCGGGCGGACGCGCCGACACCTGGCGGCCAAGCACCGCGGCCGCCACGCCGTCACTCGGCATCCCGGAAGGGTGGAACCCGGGACGCAGGTACTCGCGCAGGTGCCCAAGCGTGCGCCGGCACATGTGGTGTGAGGAGCCCAGGTGACGCATCCACTGCGTCCAGGTGGACTTCCGCCACAGGATCCCATCCTGGGCCAGCAGGGCGATCGACAGGCTGGTGATCAGCGCGTAGAACAGGCCCACCGTCAGCGCAAAGCCGAGCACGCGTGTCGGGTAACGCGACGAGACGGCCTGCAACGCATCGAACGCGACGCACCGGTGCTCGATCTCTTCGGCGAAGTGCCATTCCATCAGGTCCCGCATGCGCGGATCGGCCTCGGCAAGGATCTGCTGCGACAGAAACTCGTGCCCCAGGCCGGCGTTGATGTGTTCAACGCAACTTACCAGCGAGAGGCGAAGTCCCAGCGGTGCCACCCGCTCGATGAGGCGGAACACCCACCTGTCGACCTGGCTTTCAAAGCCGCGGAAGCGGTAACCCTGCGCATCGAGGTTGTCCCAGTAGCGCTTGTGCGCTACGCCATGCTGGGCTTCCTGCAGGATGAATGCATGGCAGCGCGCACGCAGTTCTCTGCTGGCGATGCGCGGCAGGCATTCCTTCAAGGTGCGAATGTAGAAGCTCTCGTTTGCCGGCACCAGGACGGTGTAGGCATTGAGAATCGACGACACCACCTCGTTGCCCGGCAGCCAGTGCCTGGGGATATCGTCGGACAACGGCCGTGCGAACCGGCGTGGCGTGATGGTTTCGGTCATCGGCTGACTTCATTTCCATTCGCATGCACTTGCGGGGCGGCCAAGCACCCGTGACCAGTCGCCGGTCACTGAAAACAGGGTCGTGATCGCGGGGCGCGACGCTGGCGATGGAACTACGGCGACATATCCTGACCGCGCTGCGTGCGTTCGGGGTTCGCCGACGCCTGCGCCTGACGCAGCACCCGGAGCAGATTGCCTCCCCAGATGTTGCGGACATCCTGCTCACTGTAGCCGGCGCGCAGCAAACGCGCTGTGATCACCGGCAAGGCCGCGACATCTTCCAGCCCCACCACACCGCCGCCGCCATCCCAGTCGGCACCAATCCCCACGTGCTCCGGACCCGCCACTTTCAGGATGTGCAGCAGGTGGGCCATGTAGTCATCGATCGTGGCGCGCTTCACGGGGTAGCGTGCCTCGATGGCCCGCCGCGCCGCGAGATAGGCCGGGATGCGGTCGACAGGCATCTTCCCCTCGGGGCCATACTCCTTGCCCAACGCTTCCAGCGCTTGTTCGCGCGCGGGAATTTTCGGCGTTGGAATCAGGTAGCCGCCGTAGGCATTGACGTGGATCACGCCTCCCTTGGCCGCCAGGCGGCGGATGCGCTCATCGTCGATGTTGCGCGGATGATCGTAGACCGCGTCCGCACTGGTGTGCGACAGGACGATCGGCGCCCGCGACAATGCCAGCAACTGATCGAAGACCGCGTCGCTGGCATGGGACGCGTCCAGGACGATTCCCAAGCGGTTCGCCTCGGCCACCAGCGCCTCGCCCGCGGGACTCAGACCGTTCCATTCCGCACCCTTCGGGTCGGTGGACGAGTCACCGAAGTCATTGTTGCGCACGTGCGTGATGCCCAGCATCCGCAGCCCCAGCCGGTGGTAAGCAGTCAGCAGGCTGGGATCCGAGGCCAGCGGTGCGGCATTCTCCATGCTGATGAAGGCCACACGCTTGCCGGATGCCGCGATGCGTTCGGCATCATCGGCCGTCAGTGCGAGCTCCATCTCATCGGCCTCGGCAGCCAGCATCTCGTGGATGCTGGTGAGCCGCTCGAGGCCGTGGTCGCGGGCAGCGCGGTTGCCTTCCACGTCGCGCGCGCCCTGTGCGGTGTAGACCACCCAGAAACCGCCATCAAGGCCGCCGGCCTTCATCCGCGGCAGGTCGACCTGCGACAGATCGCCTTCGTGCTGGTGGTTGTCCGCGATACTCCAGCCTGGGCGGCGAAGGTTGGCGGGCGTATCGAGGTGCGTATCCAGTACCAGTGCCGCGTCGTGTACTGCGCGGGCACGCTGCGACACGTCGTCGGCCGCCGCCAGGCATGGCGAGAAGCAAAACAGCGTCAATGCCGATGCCAGCCCCGGAGAAAACTTCATGCGTATCGCCTCGACATGGAGAAGACCCGATTGTTGGCGAAAGCCGCGCAATAAAAAACCCCCAGCCTTGTGGGCTGGGGGTTTGGGGTAAAGCCCCTGGCGATGACCTACTCTTGCATGGCTTAAGCCACACTACCATCGGCGCGGCTGCGTTTCACTTCCGTGTTCGGGATGGGAACGGGTGGGACCACAGCGCTAATTTCACCAGGGAGAGGGTTGGAGCGTCGCCATCCAAGGAACGGATTAAGGCGCCAATCTCTCATAGGGTCTTGTGACGTAGCGGGCATTGGATTTTCTCTGACGATATCGTCGAGTCCAAGGCCACTTGAGGTTATATGGTCAAGCCACACGGATCATTAGTATCAGTTAGCTCAATGGGTTGCCCCACTTACACACCTGACCTATCAACCACCTAGTCTTGATGGTTCCTTTAGGGGGCTTGTGCCCCGGGAGATCTCATCTTGAGGCGCGCTTCCCGCTTAGATGCTTTCAGCGGTTATCGCTTCCGAACATAGCTACCCGGCAATGCCACTGGCGTGACAACCGGAACACCAGAGGTTCGTCCACTCCGGTCCTCTCGTACTAGGAGCAGCCCCTCTCAAATCTCCAACGCCCATGGCAGATAGGGACCGAACTGTCTCACGACGTTCTGAACCCAGCTCGCGTACCACTTTAAATGGCGAACAGCCATACCCTTGGGACCGACTACAGCCCCAGGATGTGATGAGCCGACATCGAGGTGCCAAACACCGCCGTCGATATGAACTCTTGGGCGGTATCAGCCTGTTATCCCCGGAGTACCTTTTATCCGTTGAGCGATGGCCCTTCCATACAGAACCACCGGATCACTAAGTCCTACTTTCGTACCTGCTTGATCCGTCGATCTCGCAGTCAAGCACGCTTATGCCTTTGCACACAGTGCGCGATGTCCGACCGCGCTGAGCGTACCTTCGAGCTCCTCCGTTACTCTTTGGGAGGAGACCGCCCCAGTCAAACTACCCACCATACATGGTCCCCGATCCGGATTACGGACCTAGGTTAGAACGTCAAGCACATCAGGGTGGTATTTCAAGGTTGGCTCCACCGAAGCTAGCGCCTCGGTTTCATAGCCTCCCACCTATCCTACACAGACGAACTCAACGTTCAATGTAAAGCTATAGTAAAGGTTCACGGGGTCTTTCCGTCTTGCCACGGGAACGCTGCATCTTCACAGCGATTTCAATTTCACTGAGTCTCGGGTGGAGACAGCGCCGCTGTCGTTACGCCATTCGTGCAGGTCGGAACTTACCCGACAAGGAATTTCGCTACCTTAGGACCGTTATAGTTACGGCCGCCGTTTACTGGGGCTTCGATCAAGAGCTTCGCCTTGCGGCTGACCCCATCAATTAACCTTCCAGCACCGGGCAGGCGTCACACCCTATACGTCCACTTTCGTGTTTGCAGAGTGCTGTGTTTTTGATAAACAGTCGCAGCGGCCTGGTTTCTGCGGCCCTCGACAGCTCAGCTACGCATGTAGCCACCATCAAGGGCGCACCTTCTCCCGAAGTTACGGTGCCATGTTGCCTAGTTCCTTCACCCGAGTTCTCTCAAGCGCCTGAGAATTCTCATCCTACCCACCTGTGTCGGTTTACGGTACGGTCTGCGTGAGCTGAAGCTTAGGAGCTTTTCCTGGAAGCGTGGTATCAGTGACTTCGTCCAAAAGGACTCGTCTCGGTGCTCGGTCTTAAAGGATCCCGGATTTGCCAAAGATCCAAACCTACCGCCTTTCCCCGGGACAACCAACGCCCGGTACACCTAACCTTCTCCGTCCCTCCATCGCACTCACGCGAGGTGCAGGAATATTAACCTGCTTCCCATCGACTACGGCTTTCGCCCTCGCCTTAGGGACCGACTAACCCTGCGTCGATTAACGTTGCGCAAGGAAACCTTGGGCTTTCGGCGTGCGGGCTTTTCACCCGCATTATCGTTACTCATGTCAGCATTCGCACTTCCGATACCTCCAGCAACCTTCTCAAGTCACCTTCAACGGCTTACGGAACGCTCCTCTACCGCGCATAACAAAGTTATGCACCCCAAGCTTCGGTTCATCGCTTAGCCCCGTTAAATCTTCCGCGCAGACCGACTCGACCAGTGAGCTATTACGCTTTCTTTAAAGGGTGGCTGCTTCTAAGCCAACCTCCTGGCTGTCTGTGCCTTTCCACATCGTTTTCCACTTAGCGATGAATTTGGGACCTTAGCTGTGGGTCTGGGTTGTTTCCCTTTTCACGACGGACGTTAGCACCCGCCGTGTGTCTCCCGTACATTCTGTCTTGGTATTCGGAGTTTGCCATGGTTTGCTAAGACGCGATGTCCCGCTAGCCATAACAGTGCTCTACCCCCAAGAAGATTCATACGAGGCGCTACCTAAATAGCTTTCGAGGAGAACCAGCTATCTCCGGGTTCGATTAGCTTTTCACTCCTAATCACACCTCATCCCCTACCTTTGCAACGGGAGTGGGTTCGGGCCTCCAGTACCTGTTACGGCACCTTCACCCTGGGCATGACTAGATCACCCGGTTTCGGGTCTACTGCCCGCGACTATGCGCCCTTATCAGACTCGGTTTCCCTTCGCCTCCCCTATACGGTTAAGCTTGCCACGAACAGTAAGTCGCTGACCCATTATACAAAAGGTACGCAGTCACCCTTGCGGGCTCCTACTGCTTGTACGCACACGGTTTCAGGGTCTATTTCACTCCCCTCTCCGGGGTTCTTTTCGCCTTTCCCTCACGGTACTGGTTCACTATCGGTCGGTCAGGAGTATTTAGCCTTGGAGGATGGTCCCCCCATGTTCAGACAGGGTTTCTCGTGCCCCGCCTTACTCGTCTTCACTGAAAAGGTCTTTTCGAATACCGGGCTGTCACCGTCTATGGCCAGTCTTTCCAGACTGTTCTTCTAAAACCAATCCAGCTTAAGGGCTGGTCCCCGTTCGCTCGTCACTACTCAGGGAATCTCGGTTGATTTCTTTTCCTCCGGTTACTTAGATATTTCAGTTCACCGGGTTTGCCTCCAGCAGCTATGTATTCACTGCAGGATACTGCCGAAGCAGTGGGTTTCCCCATTCGGACATTGCGGGATCAATGCTTGTTGCCAGCTCCCCCGCACTTTTCGCAGGCTGCCACGTCCTTCATCGCCTCTGACCGCCAAGGCATCCACCGTGTGCGCTTATTCGCTTGACCATATAACCCCAAGTCGCCTCGGAGTTACATGCCGTGCTGGTGGGGTACAAAGCCACCAACGCGAACAT
>JAESGW010000068.1_pt1:85000-87500 | contig 287932 bp, 237 predicted proteins | sample 9269791 | NCBI WGS metagenome assembly JAESGW01 (sample SAMN16773120, study PRJNA677053) | algae metagenome | isolation source: Aphanocapsa lilacina HA4352-LM1 and co-occurring heterotrophs from near cave... | place: USA: Maniniholo cave, near Haena, Kauai, HI | collected 2009-07-28 | reverse complement strand
AGGAACGGATTAAGGCGCCAATCTCTCATAGGGTCTTGTGACGTAGCGGGCATTGGATTTTCTCTGACGATATCGTCGAGTCCAAGGCCACTTGAGGTTATATGGTCAAGCCACACGGATCATTAGTATCAGTTAGCTCAATGGGTTGCCCCACTTACACACCTGACCTATCAACCACCTAGTCTTGATGGTTCCTTTAGGGGGCTTGTGCCCCGGGAGATCTCATCTTGAGGCGCGCTTCCCGCTTAGATGCTTTCAGCGGTTATCGCTTCCGAACATAGCTACCCGGCAATGCCACTGGCGTGACAACCGGAACACCAGAGGTTCGTCCACTCCGGTCCTCTCGTACTAGGAGCAGCCCCTCTCAAATCTCCAACGCCCATGGCAGATAGGGACCGAACTGTCTCACGACGTTCTGAACCCAGCTCGCGTACCACTTTAAATGGCGAACAGCCATACCCTTGGGACCGACTACAGCCCCAGGATGTGATGAGCCGACATCGAGGTGCCAAACACCGCCGTCGATATGAACTCTTGGGCGGTATCAGCCTGTTATCCCCGGAGTACCTTTTATCCGTTGAGCGATGGCCCTTCCATACAGAACCACCGGATCACTAAGTCCTACTTTCGTACCTGCTTGATCCGTCGATCTCGCAGTCAAGCACGCTTATGCCTTTGCACACAGTGCGCGATGTCCGACCGCGCTGAGCGTACCTTCGAGCTCCTCCGTTACTCTTTGGGAGGAGACCGCCCCAGTCAAACTACCCACCATACATGGTCCCCGATCCGGATTACGGACCTAGGTTAGAACGTCAAGCACATCAGGGTGGTATTTCAAGGTTGGCTCCACCGAAGCTAGCGCCTCGGTTTCATAGCCTCCCACCTATCCTACACAGACGAACTCAACGTTCAATGTAAAGCTATAGTAAAGGTTCACGGGGTCTTTCCGTCTTGCCACGGGAACGCTGCATCTTCACAGCGATTTCAATTTCACTGAGTCTCGGGTGGAGACAGCGCCGCTGTCGTTACGCCATTCGTGCAGGTCGGAACTTACCCGACAAGGAATTTCGCTACCTTAGGACCGTTATAGTTACGGCCGCCGTTTACTGGGGCTTCGATCAAGAGCTTCGCCTTGCGGCTGACCCCATCAATTAACCTTCCAGCACCGGGCAGGCGTCACACCCTATACGTCCACTTTCGTGTTTGCAGAGTGCTGTGTTTTTGATAAACAGTCGCAGCGGCCTGGTTTCTGCGGCCCTCGACAGCTCAGCTACGCATGTAGCCACCATCAAGGGCGCACCTTCTCCCGAAGTTACGGTGCCATGTTGCCTAGTTCCTTCACCCGAGTTCTCTCAAGCGCCTGAGAATTCTCATCCTACCCACCTGTGTCGGTTTACGGTACGGTCTGCGTGAGCTGAAGCTTAGGAGCTTTTCCTGGAAGCGTGGTATCAGTGACTTCGTCCAAAAGGACTCGTCTCGGTGCTCGGTCTTAAAGGATCCCGGATTTGCCAAAGATCCAAACCTACCGCCTTTCCCCGGGACAACCAACGCCCGGTACACCTAACCTTCTCCGTCCCTCCATCGCACTCACGCGAGGTGCAGGAATATTAACCTGCTTCCCATCGACTACGGCTTTCGCCCTCGCCTTAGGGACCGACTAACCCTGCGTCGATTAACGTTGCGCAAGGAAACCTTGGGCTTTCGGCGTGCGGGCTTTTCACCCGCATTATCGTTACTCATGTCAGCATTCGCACTTCCGATACCTCCAGCAACCTTCTCAAGTCACCTTCAACGGCTTACGGAACGCTCCTCTACCGCGCATAACAAAGTTATGCACCCCAAGCTTCGGTTCATCGCTTAGCCCCGTTAAATCTTCCGCGCAGACCGACTCGACCAGTGAGCTATTACGCTTTCTTTAAAGGGTGGCTGCTTCTAAGCCAACCTCCTGGCTGTCTGTGCCTTTCCACATCGTTTTCCACTTAGCGATGAATTTGGGACCTTAGCTGTGGGTCTGGGTTGTTTCCCTTTTCACGACGGACGTTAGCACCCGCCGTGTGTCTCCCGTACATTCTGTCTTGGTATTCGGAGTTTGCCATGGTTTGCTAAGACGCGATGTCCCGCTAGCCATAACAGTGCTCTACCCCCAAGAAGATTCATACGAGGCGCTACCTAAATAGCTTTCGAGGAGAACCAGCTATCTCCGGGTTCGATTAGCTTTTCACTCCTAATCACACCTCATCCCCTACCTTTGCAACGGGAGTGGGTTCGGGCCTCCAGTACCTGTTACGGCACCTTCACCCTGGGCATGACTAGATCACCCGGTTTCGGGTCTACTGCCCGCGACTATGCGCCCTTATCAGACTCGGTTTCCCTTCGCCTCCCCTATACGGTTAAGCTTGCCACGAACAGTAAGTCGCTGACCCATTATACAAAAGGTACGCAGTCACCCTTGCGGGCTCCTACTGCTTGTACGCACACGGTTTCAGGGTCTATTTCACTC
>JAESGW010000068.1_pt1:0-80000 | contig 287932 bp, 237 predicted proteins | sample 9269791 | NCBI WGS metagenome assembly JAESGW01 (sample SAMN16773120, study PRJNA677053) | algae metagenome | isolation source: Aphanocapsa lilacina HA4352-LM1 and co-occurring heterotrophs from near cave... | place: USA: Maniniholo cave, near Haena, Kauai, HI | collected 2009-07-28 | reverse complement strand
TGACCGCCGCCAACATCAACTCGCTGACCGACGAGATCTTCAAGTACGACATCGACTTCAATTCCGACCTGGGGCCGGAAGACCGTTTCAGCGTGGTGGTCGAACAGACCTGGCGCGAAGGCGAGCTGATCAGCACCGGGCCGGTGCAGGCCGCCACCTTCACGGTCGACGACAAGTTGCATTCGGGCTTCCGTTACAGCCGTCCGGGCGGGAAACCGGAGTACTTCACCGCCGCCGGCCGGCCGCTGAAGAAGAACTTCATCCGCATGCCGATCCCGTATGCGCGCATGAGCTCGAAGTTCGGTGCGCGCCGCCACCCGGTGCTCGGCACGATGCGCATGCACAAGGGCGTGGACTATGCCGCCTCGACGGGCACGCCGATCATGGCCGCTGGCGATGGCCGCGTGCAGTTCGCCGGCTGGCAGGGCGGCTACGGTCGCACCGTCATCCTCGACCATGGCAAGGGCCACACCACGCTGTACGCGCACATGTCGCGCCTGGGCAAGATCAAGCCGGGCCAGCGCGTCGCACAGGGCACGGTGATCGGCTACGTGGGCACGACCGGACTGTCGACCGGCCCGCACCTGCACTACGAGTTCCGCATCAATGGCGTGCACCGCAACCCGCTGTCGGTGACGATGCCGCCGCCGGAACCGCTGTCGGGCGCGCAGCTGGCGGCGTTCCGCACCTATACGTCGAATGCCCTGGCGCGCATCCGCACCGTCGAAGACATCATCTACGCCGATGTCGGCCCTGCGGAGGAGGCGGCGAAGCCCGCCACGGCCGTGGCCACGGCCAAGCCCGCAGCCGGCAAGAAGAACGGCAAGGGTTGATCCGCCGGACATGGCGGGAAGCGGAAAAAGGCGGGACACTGTCCCGCCTTTTTCTTTGCCCGACGATCCCGCATGACGACGCCCGCTTCCACCGAGCCTGCTCCTGCCGAGCTCTACCTGGGCCTGATGTCCGGCACCAGCGCCGACGGCATCGACGCCGCCCTGGTGCGATTCGAAGGCAGCGGTGCCACGCTTCGTTGCGAGCTGGTGCATGCGCGCACGCTGCCGTGGGATGCGGCGCTGCGCGGCCCGCTGATCGCGCTCGGGCAAGGCGCCGACAGCGTGTCGCTCGACCAGCTCGGCATGCTGGACAGCCGCACCGCGATGGCCTTTGCCGACGCCGCCCTGGCCCTGCTGGAAGACGCCGGCATACCGCGTGGCCGCGTGCGTGCGATCGGCTCGCACGGGCAGACCATCCGCCATCGCCCGCACGCCGACCCGCCCTTCACTTGGCAACTGGGCGACGGCAACGTGATTGCCGAACGCAGTGGCATCACCACCGTGGCTGACTTCCGCCGCCGCGACGTGGCCGCCGGCGGGCACGGCGCGCCGCTGATGCCTGCGTTCCATGCCGCCCTGCTGGGATCGCCGCACGAGGACCGCGCGGTGCTCAATCTGGGCGGCATCGGCAATTTCACGCTGTTGCCGGCCGCCGGCGACGTGCGCGGCTTCGACACAGGCCCGGCCAATGCGTTGATGGATGGCTGGTGCGAGCGCCACACGGGCCAGGCCTACGATGCGTCGGGCGCCTTCGCAGCCAGCGGCCAGATCGACGCCGCCCTGCTGGCGCGCCTGCTGGCCGAGCCCTGGTTCGCGCTGCCGCCGCCGAAAAGCACCGGCCGCGAACAGTTCCACCTGGACTGGCTGCAGGCCCGACTGGGCAGCGCCCCCCTGGCACCGGCCGACGTGCAGGCCACGCTGCTGGAACTGACCGCGCGCACCGTCGCCGACGCGCTGCAGATGACCCAGCCCACGACCCGCCGCGTGCTGGTGTGCGGCGGCGGCGTGCGCAATCCCGCGCTGATGGCGCGCCTGTGCGCGCACCTGCCGCAGGCCGTGGTGGAATCCACCGCGGTCCACGGACTGGATCCGGATTACGTGGAGGCCATGGGCTTTGCGTGGCTGGCACGCGAGACGCTGGCCGGGCGCCCGGGCAACCTGCCCGCGGTCACCGGCGCGCGCGGCCTGCGCGTGCTGGGTGCCGTGTATCCGGCGTAGGGGCGCTCAGAAGCCCTTGCCGGGCGGCACGTCCTTCAGCGCGTTGATCGCGTCGGACAGCACGTTGACCTCGGTATCGTTGAAGCCGCCCCGCACTTCCGCCTCGCAGGCGAACAGCCCCTGCTCCAGCAGGTTCAGCAGGGTGTGGTGCACATCCCATCCTCGCGCCTCGGCTACCCGGCGGATGCGGTCCGCCAGGATGGGATCGATGTCCTTCAGCACGATATCGGTCATGGGCTCCCCTCAAGCTCTGGCGGAAGGCGATGCCCTCCGGCTGCCTCGCCTGAGGCCACTAGATACGCGGCCGATGCCTGTTCGGCAAGTCACATCGTGCCGGCCGACGCGGGCACGCGGTGCCGCCACACCAGCAACAGGCACAGGATCAGCACGGGAATACCCAGCAGTGCGGTGCCGGTGAAGAACAGGCTGTAGCCCTCCAGCAGCGTGCGCCCCTGCGCGAGGTACTCCACGCTGACCCCGGAGAGGCCTTTCAGCACCTTGCCGAGCAAGGCATAGAACGAACTCAGCAGTGCGTACTGGGTTGCGGTGTAGCCGATGCTGGTCAGGCTGGACATGTAACCGATCAACGCAACGCCCGCAAAGCCGCTGCAGAAGTTGTCGATGATCATGACCGCGCTGAACACCCCCGGGTCGGCGCCATGCAACGCCAGGTAGGCGAACGCCAGGTTGGACCCCGGTCCCAGCACCGCACCGGCGAGCAGCGTGGGGATGAACCCGAAGCGCACCGCACTCAAACCTGCCGCCGCAATGCCCAGGATGGTGGCCACCAGCCCCACCGAACCCCGCACCGCGCCGACGGTTTCCTTGGCGATGCCCAGGTCCGCGTAAAAGGGATTGGCCATCGGCCCCATGACGAAATCGGGCAAGCGATACAGGCTGATCGCCAACAGCATCAGCAAGGCCCATTTGCCATGATGGGTGAAGAACGCCACGAAGGGCCCGATCAACGCATCGAACAGCCCGCGCGCCGTGAACAGCTTCGGCTCCGCCGCGGCGGCCAGCCGGGTGGCCTCCGGCTCGCGCGCCATGAACGTGGCCACCACGCCCACCGCCATCAACGCGCCCATCACGTGGTACGACATCGACCAGCCGATGCCGGCAGCGAAAATGAGGATCAGCGAGTCGGTGACCAGCAGCGCGGCGCGGTAACCCAGGGCCGACGTGGAGGTCAGCAAGCCCTGCTGTTCATTGCTTTCGGCCACTTCGATGCGCCAGGCATCGATCACGATGTCCTGGGTGGACGATGCAAACGCGACCACCAGCGCCATCGCGCCGAATACCAGCAGATGGTCCAGCGCCCATCCCGCCAGCATCAGTTGGCCCTCGCGGGGCTCGATTAGCGCCATCCCCACCAGGGCCGCACCCGCCACGATCTGCGACCACAGCATCCAGCCGCGCCGACGCCCCAGCCAGCGGCCCACCAGCGGTGCATCCAGCTTGTCCACCAGCGGCGCCCACAGGAACTTCAGGGAGTACGCCAGGCCCACCCATGACAGGAAGCCGATCGTGGACAGCTCGATGCCGTTCTCGCGCATCCAGAAGCCCAGCGTGTTGCCCACCAGGTAGATCGGAAGACCCGAACTGAAGCCCAGCAGCAGCATCACCAGCACCTTGCGCTGGCGCAGGTTCAGCAGGACCTCCTGCCAGGGCTTGAGCTTGCGGGCGGGCGCGGATCCGGCAGGCGTAGCCATCAGGTGTAGTCCACCGTGAACGGCGCGTGGTCGGAAAAACGCTGCTCGCGGTAGATCGAACAGGCCTTCAACCGGTCACGCAGCGACGGCGTGACGAACTGGTAGTCGATCCGCCACCCCACGTTGTTGGCGCGCGCCGCGCCGCGGTTGCTCCACCAGGTGTAGTCCTGGCCTTCCGGATGCAGCGCGCGGTAGGCATCCACCCAGCCGCCTTCGTCCGCGCACATGCCGTTCAACCAGTCGCGCTCCGGCGGCAGGCAGCCGGAGTTCTTCTGGTTGCTGGTCCAGTTCTTGATGTCCAGCCGGCTGCGCACGATGTTCCAGTCGCCGCACAGCACGTAGTGGCGGCCACTGCGGCGCCATTCGTCCAGCGTGGGTGCCAGCCAGTCCATCACCTTGAACTTGTAGCCCTGCCTTTCCTCGCCGGACGAGCCGGAGGGAATGTAGAACGACACCACGCTCAGGTCGCCGAAGCGCGCCTCGATGTAGCGGCCTTCCTCGTCGAAGTCCGGCCAGCCCAGCGCCGTGCGCACCTCGTCGGGTTCGCGCCGGGCGTAGATCGCCACGCCGCTGTAGCCCTTCTTAGTGCTGGCGTCGCGGAACCAGGCCTTGTACCCCGCGGGCAGGAACGCGGGACCGGCCAGCTGGTGCTCCTGGGCCTTGGTCTCCTGTACGCAGAGCACATCGGCGTCCTGTGCGGCGAACCAGTCGAAGAATCCCTTGGTGGCGGCCGAACGCAGGCCGTTGGCGTTGAAGCTGATGATGCGCATGGGGTGCCGGGATTGGAGATTCGGGATGACGGGATTGGCAAAAGCATAGCGTGTCCGGACGCATGCTTTTCGACGCATGCGGTACGCTTTGCGAATCCCGACACCCGAATCTCCAGTCCCGGCCTTTCCCCCATGTCCGACCATCGCTCCCGCTTCCTCCAGCTCGCCCTGCACGCGCAGGCCCTGCGCTTCGGCGAGTTCACCCTGAAATCCGGCCGCCTGAGTCCTTATTTCTTCAATGCCGGCCGCTTCGACAGCGGCGCCCGGCTGGCGGACCTGGCCGCGTGCTACGCCGATGCGGTGGAAGCATCGGGCGTGTCGTTCGACCTGCTGTTCGGCCCGGCCTACAAGGGCATCCCGCTGGCCACCGCGCTGGGCTGCGAGTTCGCCCGTCGCGGCCGTGACCTGCCGATGGCCTTCAACCGCAAGGAAGCCAAGGACCACGGCGAAGGCGGCCTGCTGATCGGCGCGCCGCTGGAGGACCGGCGCGTGCTGATCGTGGACGACGTGATCACCGCCGGCACCGCCATCCGCGAGGCCCTGGGTCTGATCCGTGCCGGCGGCGGCATCCCGGCCGGCATCGTGGTGGCGCTGGATCGCGAGGAAACGCTGAACGACGCTGGGCAGGCCGGCGCGGAAAGCGCCCCCCGCCAGTCCGCCGCGCAGTCCGTGGCCGAGGAAACCGGCGTGCCGGTCATCGCCGTGGCCACCCTGCACGACCTGCTTGCTTTTGCCGGTGAAAGCGCCGACCTTGTGCAGCATCGCGACCGTCTGCTGGCCTACCGGGCCCGCTACGGCAGCGCGCTCCAGGGTTGAATGCAGCAGGGGGCTGCCATGACGATCCGATCGACCTTCCTGATGACCGCCATCCTGCTGGCGCTGGCTCCCGTGGCCGGCGCGCAGAAATCCACGGATGGCAACGCGCCAAAGAAGCTCTTCTGCTGGGACGACAAGGGCACGCGCGTGTGCAGCGATGCGCTGCCGCCCGAAGCGGTGAACGCCGCACGCCAGGAAATCAGCGCCGCCAGCGGCCTGCGCACCGGTGAAGTGGCCCGTGCGCTGACCGAAGAGGAGCGCGCGCAGGCCGCCATCGCCGCACAACAGCTGCAGATGGACAGGGCCGCCGAAGAGACCCGCCGCCGCACCGATGCCGCGATGCTGATGTCGTATCGCACGGAGGAGGACCTGCGCCGCGTGTTCACCGAACGCACCGCCATCGTCGACAACAACGTGCGCACCGCACGCTACAACGTCGTCAGCCTGCGCGAAGGCCTGGTCACGCTGCTGCAGACCGCGGGCGACCGCGAATTGGCCGGCCGCCCGGTCTCGGCGGAAATGACCGCCAGCATCCGCCAGCGCCATGCCGACCTGATCCGCACCCGCCGCCTGCAGCAGAGCTTCGAGACCCAGCGCGCGGAACTGGATGTGGAAATCGCCGACATCATGCAGCGCTACCGCACCGCGATGGGCATCGCCCCGGCGGAAGGCACGGCGGCCGTCCCCGGCGCGCCCGCTTCGGCCGCTGCTGACGACGCACCGCCAACCACGACGTCGCAGGCACCCGCGCGCAACTGAAGCCACGGCCTGCCTGGGCAGGCCTACGCCGTCCTCCCCCGGGGCGTGCGAAGAGAGGGGTCGCCGTGTGAAGAACGCACTGGTCGTCCCCATCGCCTGCCGTCTCGCCTGGTCCGGCTACGGCAGATGCACATCGAAGGTCAGCGAGGACGGGTCGTTTGCGCCATCCGGCGCTGCACCCCCCTCTCTGGCGCCGTTCTGCGTTGGGGCTTGGATCTTTACGCTTGGGATGCCGCCGCTCACATGGGATCGCCTCTCCGTCGTGATTCCGGTCGCGTCGTGAGTTCACTCGGCGGCGACAACGCGTATATCGCCAGGGATTCCCAGCGCGGGGCTCGCATCGATCGACGTGCTTGGCAGCCCGTTCTGGTTGCTATTCGCGCCGGGAGCTTTCATGGTCGTTGTCGGCGTGTTTCTGGTTCTTCGTTCTCGTCGCTTTCACCAGCGCAGCCGAGGACGGCGCCCCTGACGATCCCACTGCGTACATGCAACGCGCCCCCCGGACACGACGACGCCGGGCATGCCCGGCGTCGTGGTCTTCGGCATGGGCGGGCCGGCGCGCGGCCTGTCCTCAGAACGTCATGGTCAGTTCCGGCGCCAGCGCCTGCAGGCGGGTACGGAACTCGGTCTTGATGCGTTCCAGTGCTTCGTTGTTGTCCGCTTCGAAACGCAGCACCAGGATCGGCGTGGTGTTGGAGGCACGCACCAGGCCCCAGCCGTCGTCCCAGTCGGCACGCAGGCCATCGATGGTGGACAGGCGGGCGCCTTCGAAACTGGCGCCTTCGACGAAACGCTCGACGATGGCGTGCGGCGTGCCTTCGTCCACCGCCACCTTGATCTCCGGCGTGGATACGCCATCGGGCAGTTCGGCCAGCACTTCGGAGGGCGTTTCCGCACGGTTGGCCAGGATCTCCAACAGGCGCGCGGCGGAGTACAGCCCGTCGTCGAAGCCGTACCAGCGTTCCTGGAAGAAGAAGTGGCCGCTCATCTCGCCGGCCAGTTCGGCGCCGGTTTCGCGCATCTTGGCCTTGATCAGCGAATGCCCGGTCTTCCACATCATCGGCGTGCCGCCGTGGCGCAGCACCCAGCCCTGCAGTTTTCCGGTGCACTTCACGTCGTAGATGATCAGCGCGCCGGGGTTGCGTTCCAGCACGTCGGCCGCGAACAGCATCAGCAGGCGGTCCGGGAAGATGATCGCGCCTTCCTTGGTCACCACGCCCAGGCGGTCGCCGTCGCCGTCGAACGCCAGGCCGATGTCGGCATCGAACCGCTTCACGGTCTGGATGAGGTCTTCCAGGTTGTGCGGTTCGCTGGGATCGGGGTGGTGGTTGGGGAAGGTGCCATCCACATCGCAGTACAGCGGGATGACTTCCGCGCCGATGGCTTCCAGCAGCTGCGGCGCGATGTCGCCGGCCACGCCGTTGCCGGCATCCACCACGACCTTGAGCGGCCGCTCCAGCTGAACGTCGTCGGCGATGCGCTGGATGTAGTCGGCCGACACGTCGCGCTGCTGCAGGTCGCCGCGCACGTTGGCGACGAACAGGCGGTTGTCTCGGATGCGTTCGTACAGGTCGGTGATGGCGTCGCCGGACAGGGTCTGTCCGCCGACGACGATCTTGAAGCCGTTGTAGTCCGGCGGGTTGTGGCTGCCGGTCACCGCCACACTGCTGCCGGTGCGCAGGTGGTAGGCGCCGAAGTACGCCACCGGGGTGGGCGCCAGGCCGATGTCGATGACGTTGCGGCCGGTCTTGCGCAGGCCTTCGATCAGTCCGCCGACCAGCTCGGGGCCGGACAGGCGGCCATCGCGGCCCACCACGATGTCGTTGAGGTCTTCGTCGCGCATCACCGAGCCGATGGCCATGCCGATGAGTTCGGCGACCTCGACGCTGAGGGACTGCCCGACGATGCCGCGGATGTCGTAGGCGCGGAAAATGCCGGGATCGACCTCCACGGTCTTGGCTTCCGCCTGGGTGTAGTCGTCCTTGGGTGCGGTGCGCGCGCCACCGACGGGCGGCGGCGGGGGTTCGCGCAGCAGCGCTTCGCCCAGGGTCGGTTCGTCCATGTCTTCCATCGTTGCTCCTTTCTGTTTCCCGAATTTCGGCAGCCGGATGCCGCCGCGCAGCACCAGCACCGCCAGCACGGCCAGCGCGGCCAGCACGCCGGCGGCGACCAGGCTGGCGATGGCGCCCAGGCCGAGCGGGCCGGACTCGCTGTCGGGCACGGCCGCGGCCACGCGCAAGCCGGTCTTGCCGACCGCATGCGCCATGACTTCCGCGCCCTCGGACAGGCCGGCATTGCCGCGCTCGCGCACGCTGAAGGCGCCCTGGCGCAGCGCCAGATAGCCGTTGCCCGATACCGCGACCGCGTCGAAGCCACCGGTCAACCGGGCCAGCGGCAGGCGCACATAGACGACGCCCTGCGGCACGGCGGCGGCCAGGCCGAACACGGTGGCCTTGCCGTCCTTCACCACGCGTGCGGCGACGGCATCGCCCTGCATGCCCGCTTCCAGCAAGGCCAGCTTGCTGAAGCCGTAGGCGGCCGGGTCCTGATAGGCGGCTTCCAGGCCGCCGTCGAGTATTTCGACATGCTCGGCACCCGCCCAGCCGTCACGCAGCGCGGCGGCGGCGGCGGCGGTGTCGCCGGCCGCCAGCGCGGCCTTGACCGGCGCGGACGCCAGGCGCGTGGCCAACTGCTGCGTCTGCGCTGTATAGGCGGCCTGCACTGCCGTGGCGGCGCTGTCGCGGGCACGTTCCACGTCTTCGGCCAGTCGCGCATCGCGCCACTGGCGCACGCCACTCCAGGCCAGCAGACCGGCCACCAGCACCAGCAGCACGCTGGCCAACGGCAGCGCGCGGCGCAGGTCACCCACGGGAATCCGTGCGCGGCTCTCGTTCGTCGTGTTCATCGATGGTCCCCTGTCACCGCACGCCGGTGTGGCCAAAGCCACCCGTCCCCCGTGCGCTGTCGGCGAAAGTATCCACTACCTGCAGGCTCACGCGCACTACCGGCAACACCATCACCTGGGCGATGCGATCGCCGGGCTGGATGGTGAAGGTCTCATGGCCGCGGTTCCATACGCTGATCAGCAGCGGGCCCTGGTAGTCGGCGTCGATCAGGCCCGTGCCATTGCCCAGCACGATGCCGTGGCGATGGCCCAGCCCGGAGCGCGGCAGCACCACCGCGCAGAGCTGCGGGTCGCCCAGGTGCAGGGCGATGCCGCTGGGCACCAGCGCGGTATCGCCGGGCTGCAGCACCAGCGGGGCGTCGATGGCCGCACGCAGGTCCATGCCGGCGCTGGCCTCGGTGGCATAGGCCGGCAATGGCCACGCATCACCGAAGCGGGGATCCAGCAGTTTCACTTCCACGGCGTGCGATGTGCTCATGCGTCCAAGCGCTCCACGATCAGGTCGATCAGTTCATCGGCCAGCTGCGTCTTGGGGGCGGACGCGAACGCGCGTTCGCCGTCCTTCCAGTACGCGGTCATCGCGTTCTGGTCGCTCTCGAAACCGCCGTCGGCAATGCCGACGCGGTTGGCGACGATCATGTCCAGCCGCTTGGCGACCAGCTTGCCGCGCGCGTATTCGGCCACGTTGTTGGTTTCGGCGGCGAAGCCGACGACCAGCTTCAACGCCTGCGTCTGTGCGGCGACCTTGGCCAGGATGTCCGGCGTACGCACCAGGTCCAGCGCCAGCGACTCGCTGGATTTCTTGATCTTGTTGGCGGCCGGTTCGCGCGGGGTGTAGTCGGCGACGGCAGCAGCGCCGATGTAGACATCGGCCGGCAAGGCGGCGAACACCGCATCGTGCATCTGCGCCGCCGAACGCACGTCCACCCGGGTCACGCCCGGCGGCGTGGGCAGGCTGACCGGACCGGCGACCAGGGTGACCTGTGCGCCGCGGCGGGCGGCGCTGGCGGCCACCGCGAATCCCATCTTGCCGCTGCTGCGGTTGCCCAGGTAACGCACCGGATCCAGGTCTTCGTAAGTGGGGCCGGCGCTGACGACGATCTTCAGACCGGCGAGCTCCTGGCGGGCGCTGGCGGCGAGGGGCGCGCCCATCGCCTGGACCAGCGCGGCAACGATCTCGTCAGGCTCGGCCAATCGGCCGGGGCCGGACTCGCCTTCGGCCAACGGGCCGTCGTTGGGCCCCACCACCTGCACGCCGCGGCTGCGCAGCGTGGCCAGGTTGGCTTGCGTGGCCGGGTGCTGCCACATGCGGTGGTTCATGGCCGGGGCGACGGTCAACGGCGCGGTGGTGGCCAGGCACAGGGTCGTGACCAGGTCATCGGCCAGGCCATGGGTGAGGCGCGCCAGCAGGTCGGCCGTGGCCGGCGCGATGATGACGCGCTCGGCCCACCGCGCCAGTTCGATGTGGCCCATGGCCTGTTCCGCGGCGCTGTCCCACAGGGTGGTGCGGGTGGGCTGGCCGGACAGGGCCTGGAAACTGAGCGGGGTGACGAACTGCTGCGCGCCGGCGGTCATGGCCACCTGCACGTCGGCCCCGGCGTCCTTCAGCCGGCGCACCAGCTCCAGCGACTTGTAGGCGGCAATCCCGCCCCCCACGCACAGAAGAAGACGACGTCCTGCCAGCGCCTGCGCCTTGTTCGATCCGCTCACGTCGGTCGTTTCCCACATCCATACAGGCGATTAGCTTACCCGAACGCCCCGCCAACCCCGATGGCCGCACGATCGCTCTTCACCGACGCTGCAGCCATGCATATCCGCGACTGGCCCCACACCGAACGCCCCCGTGAAAAGCTGCTGGCCCGCGGCCCCGCCAGCCTGAGCGATGCCGAACTGCTGGCGATCTTCCTGGGTTCGGGCCTGCAGGGGCGCGATGCGGTGGCGACGGCACGCCAGCTGCTGGCGACCCATGGCCCGCTGCGCCTGCTGCTGGAACGCCCCCCCACCGAATTGACCACGCTGCCCGGGCTGGGACCGGCCAGGGCCTGCGCCCTGGCCGGCGCGCTGGAACTGGGCACGCGCTTCCTGCAGGCATCGCTGGAACGGGGTGATGCCATCAGCGATCCGCAGACAGCGGGGGTCTACTTCGCCCAGCGTCTGCGCGGGAAGACCCAGGAAGTCTTCGCCGCCCTGTTCCTGGATACCCGCCACCGCGCGCTGGCGTTCGAGGAACTGTTCCAGGGCTCGGTGGACAACGCCGAGGTCTACCCGCGCGAGGTCGCCCGGCGTGCGCTTGTCCACAATGCCGCGGCCCTGATCGTCGGCCACAACCACCCTTCCGGGTGTGCAGAGCCCTCGGCCGCCGACCGGACCGTCACCGCCAAGCTGAAACAGGCGCTGGCCCTGGTGGACGTGCGGCTGCTGGATCATTTCATCGTCGGCGACGGCCCGCCGCAGTCGATGGCGGCACGCGGCTGGGTATGAGGCGCAGCGGGCCTGAACGGCCGGAACCCCACCAGGGCGCGCGGAAAAACTAGAATACGGGGTTCCCACGCAACACGACGGTCCCCCGTGAAAGCTTCCCTCCGCGCCTTGATCGCCCAGGGCATCGATGCCCTGCGCTCCGCCGGCACCCTGCCGGCAGACACCGCCACGCCGGATTTCGTGGTCGAACGCCCCAAGACGCGCGAGCACGGCGACTTCGCCACCAACGCCGCCATGCAGCTGGCCAAGGCCGCGCGCAGCAATCCCCGCGCCATCGCCACGGCCCTGGTGGCGGCCCTGCCTGCCAGCGACGACGTGGCCAAGGTGGAAATCGCGGGCCCGGGCTTCATCAACTTCCACCTGTCGCCGGGCGCCTACCAGCGCGAAGTCGCCACCGCGCTGGCGCAGGGCGCCGCCTATGGCCGCAACGACAGCGGTGCCGGCCGCACGGTGGGCGTGGAGTACGTCTCCGCCAACCCGACCGGACCGCTGCATGTCGGCCACGGCCGCGCCGGCGCCATCGGCGACTGCATCGCACGCGTGCTGCAGGCCAACGGCTGGAACACCCGGCGCGAGTTCTACTACAACGACGCCGGCGTGCAGATCGACAATCTGGCCAAGTCCACCCAGGCGCGCGCGCTGGGCAAGGTGCCGGACGGCGAAGGCTGGCCCGAAGACGGCTACCGCGGCGACTACATCGCCGACGTGGCGAAGGCCTACCTGGCCGGGGATAGCGTCGAGGTCGAAGGCCACGTGGTCACCGGCGGGAAGGATCCGCACGACCTCGATGCCATCCGCCGCTTCGCCGTGGCCTACCTGCGCCGCGAGCAGAACCTGGACCTGGCCGCGTTCGGCGTGTCGTTCGACACGTACTTCCTGGAAAGCTCGCTGTACGCCGACCGGAAGGTCGAGGAAACCGTGCGCAAGCTGGTCGCGTCCGGCCACGCCTACGAGGAAGGTGGCGCGTTGTGGCTCAGGTCCACCGACTTCGGCGACGACAAGGACCGCGTGATGCGCAAGTCCGACGGTACGTACACCTACTTCGTGCCCGACGTGGCCTATCACCTCAGCAAGTGGCAGCGCGGTTACCAACGCGCCATCACCGAACTGGGCGCCGACCACCATGGCTCGCTGGCGCGCGTGAGGGCCGGCCTGCAGGCACTTGGCGAAGGCATTCCGCCGGGCTATCCGGAGTATGTGCTGCACCAGATGGTCACGGTGATGCGCGGCGGCGAGGAAGTGAAGCTGTCCAAGCGCGCCGGCAGCTACTTCACCTTGCGCGACCTGATCGAGGAGACCAGCGCTGACGCCACGCGCTGGTTCCTGATCGCGCGCAAGCCCGATTCGCAGCTAACCTTCGACATCGACCTGGCCCGCCAGCAGAGCAACGACAACCCGGTGTTCTACGTGCAGTACGCGCATGCCCGCGTGTGCAGCCTGCTGCGCCAGGCGGGCGAGAAGGGTTACGCCTACGATCAGGCGAACGGGCTGGCGAACCTCGCCCGGCTGGACGACGACACCTCGCTATCCCTGATGGTTGAACTGTCGCGCTATCCGGAAGTGGTGGAGACCGCCGGCGAATCGCTGGAGCCGCACACCGTCGCGCAATACCTGCGCGACTTGGCCTATGCTTTCCACACGTGGTACGCCGGCACGCCGGTGCTGGTGGAAGACGCCGCGCCGCGTGATGCGCGACTGGCGCTGGCGCTGGCCGTGCGCCAGGCACTGGCGAACGGTCTGGACCTGTTGGGCGTCAGCGCCCCCGAAAAGATGTAAGTGGAGAGGCAGTAGATGGCAGCAAGGCGCGGCAAGAGTCAGGCCACCCGTAATTCCAGCCAGGCCACCCCCGCGTGGGTGTGGCTGATCCTCGGCCTGCTGATCGGCCTGGCGATCTATTTCATCGCCCCCGGCCTGATGAAGAAGGACGGCGATGGTTTCTTCCGTCCGCAGCCGAACCCCGATGCGCAGCCGGCGCCGATCGACAGCGCCGACGTGGAGGCGGTGGTGCCGGAAGCGCCGGCCACCGACGCGCCCGCCACGGCCGCGCCGGCGGATGACGCTGCGGCGAAGGAAACGCAGTACGACTTCTACACCCTGCTGCCCGGCAAGGAAGTGCAGATGTCCGACGCCGAGCTGGCCGCCAGCGCACGCGAAGAAGAAGCGCGCAAGGCACGCGCTGCGCTGGCCGGCAACGCGCCGGTCCCCGCGGCATCGGCGGACACCCCCGCCACCGCCACGACGGCGCCGCAGCCGACCCCCATCCGTGAAACGCCGGCGACCACCTCGACCGCGACGACCGCGCCGGCGGCGACAGCTTCCGGCAGCGCCCCGCCCACGCCGGTCGCCGTGGCCAGCGCCGACAGCAACGCGCGCTACATCCTGCAGGCCGGTGCGTTCGGCGCGTCGGGCGATGCCGAAGCCACCAAGGCCAAGATCGCCCTGCTGGGCCTGAGCGCCCGCGTCGAATCCGCGCAGATCAACGGCAAGACCGTCTACCGCGTGCGCATGGGCCCCTATGGCACCGCCAGCGAACTCGCCGAAGCGAAGCAGAAGCTCGCCAGCGGCGGCCTGCCGGCCATGGCGATCAAGGCGCAGTGACGCTGCCGGCCGAACCCTGGAAGCGCCTGGTGCTGGCCGCCACCGCGGCCATGCTGGCGATCTTCCTGCTGTCGTGGATCAGCCTGTGGCTCGTTCCCGGTGCGTGGCGCGAAGCGCTGAACACACGGGTGGGATATCTGGCGCCCTTCAGTTATCTGGTCGTCGCCATCGGCATGGCCGCGGGCGGGCGTGTGGCGGGCAAGCCTTTCATCGCATGGGCCGCTGCACTGACGTTGCTGATGTGGCTGGCGACGATTCTCGTGCTGTCAGGGATGATGCTGCCTGAAGGGGCCCGGAGCGAAGCTCTTCCCCTGTCGCGCCTCCTCCGCCTGAACGCGCTGAGCGCGGTGCTGACCATCGTCGCGGCGGCAGGCGGCGCGTATCTGGGAGCACTGCTTGAAGCCAAACGTCGCCCACGCGCCACGCCTTGACCGTGTCCTTTCCTGACCCTGCCTGTTTCCTCACCCTGAGGATCGCCCCATGACCCGCACCGCCCTCATCACCGGCGCCACCTCCGGCTTCGGCGCCGCCGCCGTCCGCCGTTTCGTTGCCGCGGGCTGGCGTGTCATCGCCACCGGCCGCCGCGCCGAACGCCTGCAGGCGCTGGTGGACGAACTGGGTGCCGACCAGGTGCACGCCGCCGCGTTCGACATCCGCGACGACGCCGCGATGGATGCCGCGCTGGCGTCATTGCCGGAAGACTTCCGCGGCATCGACCTGCTGGTCAACAACGCCGGTCTCGCACAGGGCACGGCGCCTGCGCAGCAGGCGCTGCTGTCCGACTGGCGCACGATGATCGACACCAACATCACCGCACTGGTGACGCTGACGCACCGCCTGCTGCCGCTGCTGGTGGCGCGCAAGGGCGCCATCATCAACATCAGTTCGGTCGCGGGCGTGTATCCGTATCCGGGCGGCAATGCCTACGGCGGCAGCAAGGCCTTCGTCAGCCAGTTCTCGCTGGGCCTGCGCAGCGACCTGCACGGCACCGGCGTGCGCGTGACGGCCATCGAGCCCGGCATGGCCGAAACCGAGTTCACCCTGGTGCGCACGCACGGCGACCAGCAGGCGTCGGACACGCTGTACACCGGCGCCGCCCCGATGACCGCCGACGACATCGCCGACACCATCTTCTACGTCGCCACCCTGCCGCCGCACCTCAACATCAACCGGCTGGAAATCATGCCGGTGACGCAGTCGTTGGCGGGCTTCCAGGTACATCGCGGCCCCTAGGCGGAGTGCGGGCAGCGGTCGCGTTGCCCCGTCTCCACCCCGGATTGAACCGTTTTCCTTCAACCCGGCACCTTGATTCCCGATAGACGGCGACAGGGGCAGGCACGTGCAGCGGGACGCGGAACGGATACTGGATGAATACCTCGCCGCGGCCGCCCGGGCGGGTGACCGCGCCGCGTGGGAGCGTCTGGTCGCGCGCTGGCAGCCGCGCCTGCTGCGCCATGCCTGGCGGCTGACCGGCCACCCGGAACTCGCACGCGACATGACCCAGGAAGCCTGGGTCGAGATCCTGCGCGGACTCCGCCGGCTGGACGACGTCACGGCGTTTCCGGCCTGGGCCTTCCGCATCGTCACCCGCCGGTGCGCACGCGCGATCCGCGGGCGGCAGCGCGAGCGCGCCCACCTCACCGACGTCGGCCTTGACGCCGTGATGCCCGGCGAGCGGGATGCCGCTGGCGAACGCGCATCCGAGCTGGCCATCGTCAAGGCGGAGATGCAGGCCCTGCCGACGCCCCAGCGCGCGGCGCTGTCGCTGTTCTATCTGGAAGACCTGAGCGTGGCGGAGATCTCCGTGGCGCTCGACGTGCCCCCGGGAACGGTCAAGACCCGGCTGATGCATGCGCGGCGCAAGATCCGCGCGCGACTGGAAGGAAGTACCGATGAACAAGACTGACGACCTGATCAAGCAGACCCTCTCGGCCGAGGATCGCGAGCTGTTGGCGCGACACGGCGAACCCGGCTATTTCTCGCAGGCGTTCGGCCTTTTCCAAGGCTCGCTTGGCTGGGTGGTGTGGGTGGCCTACCTCTGCGGCATCGCCGCTTTCGCGGGCTTCGGCGTGTCGCTGTGGCGCAGCTGGCACGCCACCGAGGCATTGGCCGCCGTGCAGTGGGGCGTGCTGGCGATCGTGCTGTTCCAGTTCACGATGATCATGAAGGCGTTCCTGGGCAGCCACATGGAAGCCAACCGCATGCTGCGCGAACTCAAGCGCGTGGAGCTGCAACTGGCGCTGCTCAGGCAAGACAAACCCGGCATGTAGATACGGGCACGCGAGCCCTGCGCACATCACGTGGAACCGGGTATCACGCGGTCGCGCGCACGGCGCACGCTACGCCGGCGGTTCGCCCGCAAGACAGGTGGCGCCGATCATCACGCCGGTTTCCAGCGCGTCGGGCAGCAGCGTGGACGCGGCGCGTGATCGTCCACATGGGCGAGCAGCGCGCCGGTCACGTAGCGTGCGCCGTGCGCACGTCACGTGGAACCGGGCATCACGCGGCCGTGCGCGCGGCGCACGCTACGCCAGCGGCTCGTCCGAGAGGTAGGTGTAGCCGGTGAGCCCGGCTTCCAGCGCATCGGCCAGCAGCGTCGACTCGTCCGTCGACAGGCCCGCTTCTTCCACGCGCTGCCGATACACCGCGCGCAGGTCGTCCAGCCGGTAGCCCACGTAGTCGAGCATCACGTCGGTGGTATCGCCGCGACGCTGTTGCGTGAGCAGGTAACCGGTACCGGCATCGGCGCTGACTTCCACCGCATCGGTATCGCCGAACAGGTTGTGGATGTCGCCGAGGATCTCCTGGTACGCGCCGACCAGGAAGATGCCCAGCCGGTAGCTCTCGCCGGGGTTCATCGCGTGCAGCGGGAGCGAGGAATCCAGCCCCTCGTTTTCGACGTAGGTCTTGACCATGCCATCGGAGTCGCAGGTCATGTCCGCGATGATGCCGCGGCGCGCCGGCACTTCGTCCAGCCGCTCGATCGGCACGATCGGGAACACCTGGTCGATCGCCCACACGTCCGGGATGGACTCGAACACGCTGAAGTTGACGAAGTACTTGTCGACCAGGCGCTCGTTCAACTCATCCAGCAGATCACGGTGGCTGCGCTCGTCGCTGCTCAGGCGGCCACGCACCGCATGCGCGATGGCGTAGAACAGGTCGTCGATGCGCGCGCGGTGGACCAGGTCGATCTGGCCCAGCGCGTACAGCGACAGGCCTTCGCTGTGGTGGTGCTGGGCTTCGTGGAAAAGTTCCACGGCCGGGCGCGTGTCCAGTTCGCCGTGGATCTCGCGCAGGTGGCGGATCACTGCCGGCTCGTCGTCATGCGATGGCGGCACGCGGCCTTCCGGCGCCTGCTCGACTTCCGACACGTTGACCACCAGCACGGCATGGTGCGCGGTCATCGCACGACCGCACTCGGTGACGATGCGCGGCGGCGCAAGGCCATGCTGCTCGCAGGCTTCGGCCAGCGGCTGCACGATGTTGCTGGCGTACTGGCCGATGCCGTAGTTGATCGAACAGTAGCTGCGCGAACGCGTGCCTTCGTAATCGATACCCAGGCCGCCGCCGACGTCCACATGGCTGATGGTCGCGCCCAGCTTGGACAGTTCGACGAAATAGCGGGTCGCCTCGCGCATGCCGTTGGCGATGTCGCGCACGTTGCTGATCTGCGACCCCATGTGGAAGTGCAGCAGGCCCAGCGTGTCCTGCAGTCCCGCTTCGCGCAGCTGCTTCCACAGGTCCAGCACCTGGCGCGGGGACAGGCCGAACTTGGCCTTGTCGCCACCGCTGTTCTGCCACTTGCCCGCGCCCAGCGTGGCCAGGCGCATGCGCACGCCCAGGCCGGGCTTCACGCCCAGCTTGCGCGACTCTTCGATCACCAGGGCCAGCTCGGACGGCTTCTCGATGACGATGAAGGTCTGCAGGCCCAGCTTGCGGCCGATCAACGCCAGGCGGATGTACTCCCGGTCCTTGTAGCCGTTGCAGACGATCAGGCCGCCCGGGCGCGACAGTGCCAGCACCGCCATCAGCTCCGGCTTGCTGCCGGCCTCGAGGCCGAAGCCTTCACCGGCATGCGAGGCCAGCGTACCGGCGACGCCGCGATGCTGGTTGACCTTGATCGGATAGACCGCCGTATAGCCGCCCGGGTACTCCCAGTCGGCCTGCGCCTGCGCGAACGCAGCCTGCAGCTTGCCCAGGCGGTCGCCCAGGATGTCGGGGAAGCGCACCAGCAGCGGCAGCTGCGCGCCCTGCGCCCGCGCGGCATCGACCACCTCGGGCAGCGGGATGCGCGGACCCTGCGCCCCCTTCGGCGAGACCACGATGCGGCCGGCGCTGTCCACGTCGAAGTACCCCTCCGCCCAGTGCGGGATGGAGTAGGTCTTGCGGGCTCGGTCGGTGGACCAGTCGCTCATTGAGGCAGCTCGGGCAAACGAAAGGGCGTGCATTCTACCGCCCCTGCCGTGGCCGGCCGGTTACCGCCGCTGATGGACCGGCTCCCCAGCCCGCGACCTGAGCTGGCGCAGTTCGGGCGTGCGCCGGGTGGTGGTGAGGACGGTGAAGGTGCCCGGCAGGGCCAACTGGGCGGTCAGGCGAGGGACGGCGGCGGTTTCGCTGGCCACCGAACCCGCCCATTCCAGCAGCACCACGAAGTGCGGCTCCACCGACAGGTCCGGCGCTTTCCGGCGCACGACCCAGGCGCTGGCGATGCGCTCGTAGCCCGCCAGGACACGGCGGATGGCCTGCAGCTGCGAGGCATCCAGACCGTGCGGCGAATAGACGTCGTCCTCGGCCCCGTCGCCGTGCGCAGCCGCCGGGCCTGCCTCGAACGCCTCGCGCAATCGCGTCGCCGTGGCGTGCAGCGGCGACCCGGGCGGCCGCGTGCGCACGTGCTCATCCAGGTCGCGCAGCAGCAGGGGTGCGAGAGCGGCGTCCAGACGCATCGCGCGCTGCAGATGTTCAATGCCTTCTTCGTCACTGCCCTGCCGCAACAGCAGCAGACCCAGACGCCCGTGTGCCACCGCATGTGTCGGTGACTGCCGCACCGCTTCCCGGTACAGCGGTGCGGCATCGCTGCCGGGGCGATGCTCTTCCATCAGCGCCGCGTACTCGAGCCACTCGGCGGGCGAACGCCGCGGATCGCTCTCCAGCGCGTCCAGCCGTTGCCGCTCCGCCTGCAGGCGACGGTGGCGGGCTTCCCATGCCGGCTTCGCGGCGGCCTGCCACTCGCGGCTGAAACGCTGTTCCAGCCGCTCGACCAGCTCGACCCCCAGCAGCTCTGCCGCGGCGGGCGGCCGCGTACCGTCGAGGCGGAGGTCGGCGCCGGCGTCCAGCGCGGCCAGCCGCTGCGCCAGGCCCGGATGGGTGTCGTCGGGGTCCGCCACATGAGTCAGCAGCCACGCCGGGAGCCGGGTGTGCTGCTGCCGCTGGGCCGCCAGGCCTTCCGCCTGACGGGCGCCGACATGCACGGGCGGATACGCCTGCGCGTGCGCGGTGCGCTCGACCTCCGGCCAGAACCCGCGCGCCAGCCAGTCAGACGCCAGAGCGACGCGCACCAGTGCCGTGGCCGTGGGAGTGGTGCCGGCCACGGCGCGCGCCGCGGCGTCGGCGGCGTACTCCTGCCGCCGCGCCAGCACGAAGCTGTGCTCGTCGAAACAGCGCGCGTACCAGCGGAAGAACATCAGCAACAGCACCTGCGAACCCAGCGCCTGCCGTGACAGGCCTTCCAGCACGCGGTACCAGCCCACGCGCGAGCGGTAGATCCAGCTGGAGAAGCGCCGCCGTTCGTCGTGGAAGTGGCCGAACTCATGCGCGATCACCGAGGCCAGTTCTTCCCGGTCCAGCAGCTGCAACAGCGGCAGACCGATCACCAGATAGTGCCGCGGGCGCCACAGCCCGAAACCCACCGGCACGTGGGCCGCCGCCGCATTGAGCTGCGCATCGATGACGATGCCGTGCAGGCGCTGCGCGCCCACCGCCTGGCGGATGCGCTCGACCTCCGCGCGCAGGGCCGGGGCTTCGCCGTCAGCCAGCGCATACCCCTCGGGTGGCACGAAGCGGATCCACAGGGCGCGCGCCAGCACGGCCCCGGTCAGGCCGAGCAGCAGGATCGGCATCAGGATCCACCCGTCGCCGCCCGGCCGGAACAGCAGGTGGAACACCAGCACGAGCGCCACGCCCGCGGTCAGCAGCAGCGCGGCCCCCATCACCAGGTAACCCAGCGCGGCCAGCAGCGCCAGCCGCAGGTGGTAACGCCCCGGTGCGGCGTCGTATGCCTGCTCCAGGCGCGCCATCCGCGCGCGGCGAACGTGATCCGACTCCATGCCCTTCCCCTTGTCCGACAACGCGATGCTAAATCAATGCCGCCGGCCCATCACGGCCGTTCCGGTACAATCTGCGGCCTTCCCGCCTGCCGAACCGCCGCAATGACGAACGACAACTGGTACATCGAACACTTCCAGCCCACCGGCTCGGCCATCGGCTACCGCATCACCGGCAAGCTGGACGAAGTGCAGTCGCCGTTCCAGAAGATCGAGATCTACGACACCACCGATTGGGGCAAGTTGATGATCATCGATGGTGCGGTGATGCTGACCACGCGCGACAATTTCTTCTACCACGAGATGATCAGCCACCCGGCGCTGTTCACCCACGCCGCGCCCCGGCGCGTGGTGATCATCGGCGGCGGCGACTGCGGCACCCTGCGCGAGGTGCTGAAGCACCCGGGCGTGGAAAGCGCCACCCAGTGCGACATCGACGAGCAGGTCACCCGCATGTCCGAGAAGTACTTCCCGGAACTGTGCGATGCCAACGACGATCCGCGCGCCGAGCTGCTGTTCGACGACGGCGTGGCCTACATGGCCAACTGCCCGGCGGGCAGCGTGGACGTGGTGATCGTGGACTCCACCGATCCGGTCGGCCCGGCCGAAGGCCTGTTCAACAAGGCGTTCTACGAGAGCTGTTTCCGCGCGCTGAAGGACGACGGCATCCTGGTGCAGCAGTCCGAATCGCCGCTGGCGCTGCTGGACCTGATCAAGGAAATGCGCGCGGAGATGGGCAAGGCCGGCTTCACCGCCTTCAAGACGCTGCCGTTCCCGCAGCCGTGCTATCCCACCGGCTGGTGGAGCGTGACGATGGCCCGCAAGGGCGGCACGTTCGATTTCCGCCAGACCGATGCGGCCGGCAAGCCGTTTGAGACGCTCTACTACACCGCACACCTGCACACCGGCGTGCTGGTGGCCCCGCCGTTCGTGGCGAAGGCGCTGGGCGAGTAAGCCCTGTCGCGCCGTCGGGATCGTGCCTGAAAAAAGCCCCGCATCGCGGGGCTTTTTTCTTGGCCTGGGTGGCGGGCGCGATACCGTGCCCCTTCGTCGAAATGCGCTCAATGGGGCACCGCGCAACGTCGTCTTCAAGTCTCGGGCAGCGTCGCGGATCGGGCCAGCGCCCGACCCTGCGGCTGCGGCCACTCAATCGCCGAGCGCAGCACCGTCCTTGGGTGCGGCCAACCAGGCGCCGACATCCTTGCCCAGCACGTCGACCGTCCTGCCCAGCACCGAGCAGGCGCCCTTGAAACCGGCAAAGGCGCCGCCCATGGAGTTGCGCCTGGCCTTGAAGGAGGCGACTTTCTCGCCGTCCTGGAACAGCGTGCCACGCACCTTGGTATAGGTCTGCCGGCCCATGAAGGCATTGCCCATGTTGGCCGAATCGACGATCTCGATCTGCAGCACCCGGCCCTGACCGGTGTCGACACTGTCGACCAGAGCAACCGCACCGTTGGAGTTGCGCAGAAGCGAATCGGCCAGTTTCTCGCCCAGGCTGCATTCGGCCTTGATTGCATCGGAAATCTCATTGTCCGGCGCAAACGGAATGACCTTCTGGACATTCACCGCCGCGGACGCTGCGCCCGCCAGACTCCACATCAGCATCGTTGCCACCACCGCACTACGCATCATCGACTCCCTTGTTCCGTTGAACGCTTTCCTTGCGCATTCCAATGATCGCCGTACAGGACAAGCGCGCGAATGCGAAGTCACATTGGTCAGACGCATTCCGCCAACGCTCCGCCCCGGTAGCGTAGACGGACTCGACAGGCACTACAACGCATCGGCATCCAGTTCGCCCGTGCGGATGCGCACCACGCGCTCCAGATCGTAGACGAACACCTTGCCGTCTCCGATCTTGCCGGTGCCGGCAGCCTTGACGATCGCTTCGACCACGCGCTCGGCCTGGTCGTCGGTGACGGCGACTTCCAGCTTCACCTTGGGCAGGAAATCGACCACGTACTCCGCGCCGCGGTACAGCTCGGTATGACCCTTCTGCCGCCCGAATCCCTTCACCTCGGTGACCGTGATGCCGGCGATGCCGGCTTCGGCGAGCGCTTCGCGCACGTCGTCCAGCTTGAACGGCTTGATGATGGCCATGACCATTTTCATGCAGGCGTCTCCCGTGAATGCTGCCCGCAGGATAACGCGGTTGCCGCAGCCGCGGTTGCGGGAGGGACGGCTTTGCGGGTTCAATGGAGGCCCCGCCGCTCGGACTTTTCCGACAGCGCAGCGCAGCCAACGCCGATGGCGGCCCACCGGGTCGCCGTCGCAAGCTCGGGGCCCTGCCGGAGAACTGACATGATCGACCTCAACCACATCGACGACCTCGCCCGCCGCCTGAGCCAGATGGTGCCGCCCGGCCTGCGCGAATCGCAGGAAGAACTGCAGCAGACCTTCAAGTCGGCGCTGCAGGCCGGCCTGTCGAAACTGGACCTGGTGACGCGCGAGGAATTCGACGTGCAGCAGGCGGTGCTGCTGCGCACGCGCGAAAAACTCGAAGGCCTGGAGCGCACGGTCGCGGCGCTCGAAGCGCAGCTCTCCGGCAAGCCCGCCCAGCCCTGAGTCACCGCCATGAGCCTGGCGCTGGTGCACAGCCGTGCACGCGCGGGTGTGGCTGCGCCTCCGGTTCGGGTGGAAGTGCACCTGTCCGGCGGCCTGCCGCAGACCCATATCGTCGGCCTGCCCGAGGCCGCCGTGCGCGAATCGCGCGACCGCGTGCGGGCCGCGATCCTCTGCGCGCAGTTCGAATTCCCGGCCCGTCGCATCACCGTCAACCTGGCGCCGGCCGATCTGCCTAAGGATGGCGGCCGCTTCGATCTCCCCATCGCACTGGGCATCCTGGCCGCCAGCGGGCAGATCCGGCGGGAGGCGCTGGCCGAGTATGAGTTCCTCGGCGAACTCGGCCTGACCGGCGAGCTGCGGACGGTGGATGGCGTGTTGCCCGCGGCGCTTGCGGTCGCGGCGGCCGGACGCAAGCTGATCGTGCCGACCGGGAGTGGTGCCGAGGCGGCCCTGGCACGGCAGGGCGAGGCGTATACCGCCCGCACCCTGCTGGAAGTCTGCGCCGCACTCGAAGGCCGCAAGGACCTGCCGCCTGCGCTGGCCCCGCCCCCGCAACCGGGCAGCCTTCCCGATCTGGCGGATGTGCGTGGCCAGGCGCACGCGCGTCGCGCGCTGGAAGTCGCCGCCGCCGGCAATCATCACCTCCTGCTGATCGGGCCACCCGGTTGCGGCAAGACCCTGCTGGCGTCGCGCCTGCCCGGTCTGCTGCCGGAAGCCAGCGAAGAGGAAGCACTGGAGAGCGCCGCCATCGCTTCCGTCAGCGGGCGCGGGCTGGATCCTTCACGCTGGCGCCAGCGGCCGTATCGGTCACCCCATCACACCGCCAGCGCGGTCGCCCTGGTCGGCGGTGGCGCGCAGCCCCGCCCGGGCGAGATCTCCCTTGCCCACCATGGCGTACTGTTCCTCGATGAATTGCAGCCTTTGCACTCTTAGACTTGTTGTCATCATGCAACTTTCATTGGAGTATCAATGGGTTATGTGATTTCCGGGGTAGACTCGAAGCATGACAATTCTCATGCCGTCACCCTGTTTCGAGGGCTATCAGCCGGCGGCTATCCAGCCAGCCCTCTTTTCGCTTCTGCTCTCAAGCCAAACGGATGCCCATGGCGGGAGCATCAGGCGCGCGCTACTGCGGCTTGAATGCTTCCTCCAAATCACGGGCCAGACACTTCGAATTGAGGATCTAGAAGGCAGCGTCTCTTCAAGGCCCCTAGAACTCTTCTTGGGGGCATGCGACTCCGGCGCCTTCGGGCGTGGCGCTATTCCTGTCCAAACTTGGTACTTCCTCAACGTAGCGCTTAAGGACTCGCTCCCAAAACTGCAGCTTCCTTCTTACACCACTGCGGATGTCGCGGCCGATCACCCGCAGGTCCGCCTGCGAGAGGAATTCCTCAACCTACGGCTGAATCAAGAACGCGTAGAGTTCTGGCGAGGCTGGCATGGCAAAAATTCGGCCGGAAGAACATCTAGCCTACGACTTTGGAAGTTCCATGAACGCTTCGGCTCAGACGCAACCCAGGAACTCTGCGACGCGGCGTTCGGTTGGTACCGTGGGAGACGCGATCAGGCGATACCGCTGGTCCAAGAACTAGCAGATTTCGCTAGCTCGCGGCAGAAAGCAGATTTCAAGGATCCAATCTCTCTCGGAGCGCTGCTTCGAGACTTCTTCGTCACCTGGCTTAGCGCGAGGGCAGAAAACGAGAATGACATTGCAAACAGCGTAGGTATCTGGCGTCGTTTCGTTCAGCTTCTCGAAATGAATCTCTTTGGGCAAGCTTGGGCTCACCCGCTTCCCGCTATTCCCCGACCCAAGCAATCACACGGAAACGAAACTGTCGGCCGCATTGCCGTTACTGAAAGAGGTGTCGAGGTCCAAGATGCTTTGCTGACCGCGGTCCCGCTTCACATCAGTGACTCGCAGGCATTCCAACTCATCTTCAAGGATATTAGCGCCGACTATGGGGCGATCCTAAAGTGGGCAAAGACCGAGGTAGATCTTGCAAACGCTCGACTTGAATTCCGAAAGGAGCGCGCAAAAAAAGGCATCGCCTACGGTCAGCCAACTCATCTATCGCGTGAAGAAAGGTTCCTAACAAATTCCAACAATCACCTCAACCATGCCTCAGCCACTTTCGAGTCCTCAGGGCTTTCACACCTGGGGAGTTCATACGCAACAGCAGTGCGCTACCCCAAACCATACCCCCTGACCACATGGGAGCTTGGGCTTCCCCTGCCGCACCTTCTACTCGCTTACGGCACCATCCTCGTAGACCAGCACCCTCAGCTTACATCCCAACTGCTCGCTGACTTTAATTTGTATGACGCAAAGGGAAACCGAACTGGGCTCCAGTTGATTGACGACGCGTGGGTCATGACCGGCTTCAAGCTTCGACGGGGAAGCTCGCTTGCCGAGCAGAAGATCAAGCTCACCCCCCGCGCATTGGAAGTGGTTCTCCAGATCGAGCTCATGACGGAACCACTACGACTCTGGCTCAGACAGAAGAAGCGCGATACATGGCGCCTGCTCTTTCTATCTATCGCCTCAGTCGGACGCGATCCAAAGAAGTGGAATCCCAATTCGGAGGCACACAGGCAAGCGCAGTGGCTCTCTTCCAGAATGGAGGAGCTTGTGGGGCTAGATCAAGACTACGCTCGCTCCCTCGCCTCGCGATTCTCTCTCCGACGAGTTCGCGCAACCCGCGGGGTACTCATTTACATTGAGACTTCGTCCTTGGAAGCCATGGCCAGGGCACTTGGTCACCGCAGTTACAATCAAAACCTTCTCGACCGCTACCTTCCAAAGGCAATCCAAGACTTCTTCACTGAGCGATGGGTTCGCCTCTTCCAAACGGGGATCATCTGCGAAGCCTTAAGGGACTCACCTCACCTACAGGAGGCGGGGGACTTCGACTCAGCAGAGGACCTGAACACATTCCTTGAGCACCACATGCTCAAGAAAGTTCCCGTGCACATTGACGAGCCAGATGCTTCACGAACCAACGACGCTGGCAGCCAACTTGTCTTTGGTCTTAGCCACGACAACTTGACACTCCTTAAGAGTGTCGAGATCGCTGTTCGTGATTCACCCGCTCAAGCCAATGCACTTGCCAACCGATGGGCAGGAGTAAGCGAACGTCTCTTTGCCCATCTTCTGACTCAGACCGAGCAGCCGGACCTCTGCGCGATGGCCAGGAATGCGGCCCTCCGAGCCGATCCATCACGGGTTCGAGGAATCGTCTGTGCATAAATCCGGTGCCGCACTAGCGGTTGAACAGATCATTGCCTCTATCTGCGACAACGCCGTAGAGAAGTATCGCTCTGCGGCTTGGCTTAGCTGCGACTTTGACAACGAGGTATGGACCATTGATGCATTCCATAAGATAACCATCGATTGGCGGATCGCATTGGAAGATGGCACCCTTCTGACAGCCCCAGAACATCGCGAGCTTTGGACGTCGCTTCGAAGCTGGCTGATCGCGCAGACACATCCTGATTTCACTGGAGGACAACATCTATCTTCTCGATCGCAAATAAACAACATCTATCGCTGTCTCCACTGCATAGACTTCCTCTTACCTAGGTCCAAGCAGTTCTCCTTAGCAACTCATGGACTTCTCAACCTCACGTCTAACGACATCAAGGGCGCCCTGCTCACGATATGCTCGAGCTCGAGAATCTCAACAACAGTCTACGAATGGCCAGAGCGACTGGCTGACTATCTGCGTCGCGCCATCGTCAACCTAAGTCCAGTCGACAACCTAAGTTCGTCCAAGCTCGAGCCGTTGAGCACGGACTACGAACCACTTCTTAATCTGAGTCAGGGAGAAGCGGCTCTTGCCAGGCATTGGTTAGCGTTGAATGACCTGTACAAGAAGAAGACATTTGACCATCGTAGAATTCCAAGCAATCGGAAGCTTGCCGCGCTCATCTACCCCAATACCATTTGGGCAACATCCGCGCTGCTGCCGACGGCACCGGAGCTAAGCCTCTATCTTGGCGACAGATACACGCGCGAGTTTGATCGCGCGCCGGTAACACTGCGCGGAGACAGTCGGATGTCTACGCGGGCGGCGGCAGGGTATGGAGCAACACTTAGATCGCTTCGTCTTCTCTCCCTAGCCGGAATTGATGGACCGACATTCGATACGACGGTCATTGACTCCTCCCTGAAGAATCTAGACCTGAAGGCCAATCGCAGATTCCGCTCCCTACCATACAGCTCAGTGATGACGGCCTTGCGAAAGGCCATTGAGTACTTCATAGAGGAAGGTGAGGCCCTTGTTCATGCCTATCTCACGGTCTGCGAGCGTGCCAGTAGCAGTTCGCTTACGGCTTCTCAGGCCTTCATGTCCATCAAGTTGGAAAATACTGAAGCGGCAGAGACACTTCAAAGATTCGACGACTGGTCTCTCCGGAAGATTCAAGACAAGAGACACGAGTACTTCGTGAAGTATCGTTCAAGTCCTGGCTTACGTGAACGGCTTGTAATACTTGTTGGCTCTATCAGGCTGGCACTTGGCGCACTAACAGCGCGTAGAAACATGGAGCTAAGCTCACTTCGCGCTGGAAGTACTCTGGACACTTCACGGACAAGAATCGTCTTCCACAACGGCAAATCCGGGGTCGCCGACTGGCGGGAGCGCATCGCACGCCCCATTCCTCCGATTGCTTCACGGATGATCCATTTGCTTGAGCGTCTGCACAAAGGAATGATCACGTGCGGCTTCGCTGAAGAGCACATGAGACTGCTAAGTACTCCCTGCGAGAATGGCCAACCACGTCTGACTTTCAGCTCGGGTGGGTGCCTTGACGCATTCTGCGACTGGGCCGGCACAGATCGCGATAACCTCGGCCGTCGCTATTACATCCGCCATCATCAGCTTCGCCGATTCTTCGCTACGGTCTTTTTCTATGGAGGCGGGTTTGGCGGCCTAGATACTCTACGGTGGTTCCTAGGTCACGTCGACGCACAGCACGTCTGGCACTACATAACCGAGAACGTTCCCGGCGCCGCAATCAGATCCGTCGCGGCGGAGTTTGCGACTTATCAAATCAAACATAAGACGGAGGAGGGAGAAAAGCTGCACGAACTACTCACTCGTGAGTTTGGCGTCGCCGACTTCGCAACCCTCGATGACGAAGCCCTTACCGACTATGTTCATAGCCTCATCGACGACAGCAGCATCTCAGTGGAACCTCAGTTCTTGGACAGTGGCCGATCTTATCGGATCGCGATCCTCGTATCGGATTCAGCGCGATGATTAAACGCAAGAGCACGCTGGACGATAGAATAATGTCCATCCATGCACTGTGTGTGCTTCTGCGCGAAATTTCACTCAAGCCGAAGGACTACTTGGGGAATGAAGTGCTTCTGAGAGCGCTCACTACTCAAGGAAATCTCGCAGCCTTCAAGGACACTAGTCGCGGCGTGGTCTCTATGAGTTTGAACCACCAGAAGGATCTCGCTACCCGAATCCTTGGATCGTACGCGGCACTTGATTCGCTTCGATCCACCGCGCTAAGGGAGGCTAGAAAAGCAGCCGGACTTCAGAGCGGAAAGACTAAACGGGGAAGCAAAGCAGATCTTGTAATGCGGCTAAAGATTGCTGAGACAGCCGCCGAGTTGATCAGATGTGACCTAGTTCTCCTTCAGCGCGCCTATGATCTTCGATGCACACAAGCAATCGCATATGCGACCCTTGCTGGACCTGGTGTCGTCGAGAAGTGCAAGCGCGAGCAGCGAGAGATCGACGCTTCGTTCAGCCTGATGCGCGTTTCGACGAGCAACAAGGTTCGGGATATCGATAGCGCTAGGAGGGACAGAGATGCACGAGATCCCCAGTAGTTCTCGGCTCTACTACCTGACGCCCCTGGATTTCACATTCCCCAACTTTGTTGACTCGGACGGATCTCTAAGAACTATTCCAGCGGAGAACATTCCGACCGTACTCTGGCCGGACGGCAGGTGGTGTCACGCCGCAAACACTTTCATCCGACAGCGGTTTGAGAAGGGAAATTCCAGGCGCAACTACGGAGGATCACTGGCCGTTGCGGCTCAAAACATTGGACACTTGGTCCGATTCTGCTGGAGGCGTCGTATCGATTTCATTGATCTTAGTGACAACCAGTTCAGGGAATTCATGTACTCGCTTATGCCTGTGGCGGCAGATGACCGAAGCAATAAGGCGGCGAGAGATCGTACTCAGGTCGTCTCAATTGGACGAACATGCCTGGCGTTTCTGAGGTGTGTGGGCGAGCAGGCGAACGACGACGCCTTCCTCGGAAGTAGCGGACGAATTCGAACTATCGAGACTACTGTTAGACTGCATCGTGGAAAGGGAGCGGCACGTACCGTCACTCAGGTATCGCACTCAAGCTTTCCCACCATGTCCCCCGCGAAGCGCCGCCACCCGATCTCGCAATCGACGATATCTGCATTGCGAGAAGTTGCGTCGCGCACTACGAATCCTCACGTCCGCGCGAGAAGGCAGGCCCTGATAACGCTACTGGATTCGACCGGAGCCAGGAGAGGGGAACTTGCTGATCTGACAGTAAAGAGTGTCCGTGAAGCAGGAGGGCTATCTCCACCGATGCTCGCGATGACCACTCTAAAGCGAGGCACTCCAGAACGATTAGTACCCATCTCTCCGGCCGATCTTTACTTCATCAGGAGCTATGTTCAGTACTACCGGATGCCTTTAATGAAACGCTTCGGCAAGCGAGATCGGGATCATGGAATGCTCTTCGTCAGCGCAAGAGACGGCTCGCCACTCGGCGCCGGAGCGCTTGGCGCCGAAATCTATGAGCTTGGGAAGCTGGCTGGGTGCACTGATGCAACATGTCATAGATTCAGACATAGATTCATCACGAAGTTGTTTGTTTCTCTCATCAAACACCATCAGATTGCCAACCCAGACCAGTTCCGTCAGATGTTGATCTGCGGAGAGGCTCTGAAGCAAAAGATCATTCAGTGGACTGGCCACAGGAGCATCGCTTCGCTCGAGCATTACATCGACCTTGCATTCGCTGAGATTGTCAATCTGCCCGTCATATATGACTGGGCAAGAGTGAACCTTGCGCTCGATAGCTTTATGTCAACGACGATAGTTTTGGAAGGTGACCTTAGGTCGGCCGGACTACCTGAAGCGAGGATTGCGCTCTTCAAAGAAGCCGTTTCAAGCTTGAAGATTGAAGTCGAGCGTGCCGCTAGTCATGAGCGCGGACAGACCGACGTGGAGAAGTAGCGGATGTTAGATCGGAACCCTCTACCTGCAGAGGCTATCGCTCTCGGCGCCCCCTTACGGACGACATAGCCAAGATTTTCTCTCCTAACCAAGACCGCGTCGTCTCACTCAGAACCAGGTCACTGCGCTTGACTGCGCCTTCACGCAGAAGTCTCATGCGCGCGCCGCATCGGAAGCGCTCAGGATACTGAGCCTGAGTCCGAGAATTGAGAGAATCTTATGGAGATGGGCTCATCACCAAGCTCATTCGACAAACAGAGCTTGGCCTCGCTGCAATGTTTCGAAACCCAATGAGAGAAAGAACACAACGCGGAAGGCATATCGGACTGTACTTCGTGCAGTCAGCCACCCGATGAATTTCATAGTCAAAGTTACTGCAATCGCGAGCCCGTTTGTTACTAGCCACCATGAGACTCCCCAAACGCTGCCGAACAAGATCCATAGCACCATGGTTGCTGCCACTATCAGAATCGCGCCTAAAGGCGGGTGCCACCACTTGATCACCTCGACTGGAATTACCTGGAATCCGCCGGACGGAACGAAGTTGTCTAGTGCCAGGCACCCAAGAACCGTCAGTAGTAGAAATGCACCGAGGGCGAGCCGCTCGTAGATTCGAGCGGCTTGCGGAGTTCTTGGTTTCTTTGGTGCAGGCGCAGGAGACAATCCGTACTTCGCAGCCAGGTCAACCGCTTGCCGCTCGAGATCGGCGGCAAGCTCGCGATGGTAGTTGTCCGCGGACTCACTTAGAGGCGCTTCACCCATTGCATTGATATGATCTTCTCCGAGGCCTTTGTAGTCAGCCTTGCGGCTCTCGGCCAACAGTCGCCGCACTTCTTCCGCGACCACGGGATGTTTCTTGTCGAGCTCTTCGATAACAGCCGTGAATCCTGGACTTCCGCTACCAGACCAGAACTCATAGTCTTGCTTGTACTTCCTTTGACTAGCTCGCCAAAGGCCAAATACTTGCCTGTGATGCTCGAGCCGGATCGATACGCCTTGCAAGCGCGACTCCGTGATTATGTAGACGACGAGAAATTCGAGGAGCCCAAGGCAGTAGACCACCACGAGCGAAGCTTCGACTGCACTCTTTGCCCACGCGGCGAAGTTGATCACTTCTGAATGCCCCCAGGCGTCCCTCACTTACAAAGCGGCGATAGAGTTGCATCAATTGTTGAAGTGCGACGGCATACCTCGCCAGATGCCCCTGCTGCTTCCCAACCGTTCTTTGCGGAGAGCCACTCCAGTCGCGCAGTTGAACACGCAGAGTCGAGGGCGTATCTACGCTTCAGCTTTTCCTCCTCTGTCCCTGTCGATTGCTGGCTTTCCGCATACTTCGACTGAACTGCCTCGACAGCCGAAGACAGCTTTGTGCAAGCAGCGGACGATGCCACTTCCAATTGCAGGTCAGAGGTGACCTCTGCTAGTTCGCTTGCCTCCCTCTTCGCTGGATCTGCACGTTGGACAATTGCGTCGACGGCCTTCTGCTTGTTCGCATCTACGAACTTAGCTACCGACTGTAGCCAGGCCGTTGGGTTGGGCGTCTCCGCAAAGGTGACCGTCAAGTTGACCGGTACCGCGAACTGTGCGCCGAGCTTTCCCTCAGAGTTAGGAATGGACATGAATAGACCGTCGGCCCACGGACTATCTGTGTCGACCTTTTTAGTTGGAGTTAGCCCGTCGCCACCGATGAACACCTCCATGACCACGTCGCCGCTCGTCCTATTGGACTTGGTCGGCTTTGTAGCGCTGACCATCAGAGTGATGCCCTTGACCTTTTCGGACGAAATGTCGGAAATTGGCTGCGGATAGTAGAGTCTACGCAAGACAGGCTTCAGCACATTGTCTGGACCCTCCGGTGGAACTTCAAATCCGATCTCGGCGTAGATCTTTGGCGTCCCTAAACGCCATTGCTTCCACCTATCAATCAACTCCAGGCGCCCTGGTTGGCAGCTGGTAGAGCTAAACCAGTTTCCTGTCGCCCCCTCGGGGCACCATTCACCCGTGCCATTATTCGGTGCGACTACTGCATAGAGGCACTGACGAAGCTTGGGCTTACTCTCCGCAACGCTATAAAGATAGTCGGTATTTTGCCCGGTTACGGTGTAGGTCTCACGATCTTCCTTCGCAGCTTCGCTAACGGCGCTAGCAACGTGATTGACTGCCATCTCAGTGCCCTTCTGAACGAGCCATGACAGTACAACCCCTGCCAGCGCGCTCTCCGAGACGCCTGGGTCTGTATCGTCTGACGGACACTGCTCATTGCTTAAGAATGCTCGCGCTACCACAACCTCATCGGTTGAAGGCGCCGGCCTTCTGGGTTGCGAATGGGTGCAAGCAGCGAGCAGCGTGACTGACAATCCTGTGATGAGCAATCGAACTAGATTGCTACTTTGATTTGTTGGCAACATTGAGTTTCCTCAGATCATTAGGGGACACAGCTGTCTGTGGCGCCACGCAGCGCTCGAAGCCATCTGGGTGCTTCCCTGGCGCTCCGGAATGCAGCCCAGCGTACTCAACGACAGGACCTTCGATATCCACAAATGCTCGTGTGATAAGCGGACTTCCACTGAAGCCGACAAAGGTCTGGCATGTGTGATAGATGCAGTTCGAGCTTGTTCCTTTGCTTCGACACATAGCTCCGATGTACCTGCTCCAGCGAAATCCGTCTTGCCACTCGCCCGATAGCCCCGGGGTGGCAGCAGCGACTAGTGCTACCCTCAGATCGTTCACAGGCCCACCCACCCAGAGGGCCTGCGCGCCAACTGAAGGCTGTGTCAGTGTGACGCGCGGCAGGGGAGCTGCCCCGCTCTCTTCAATTAGGGCGACAGACAACTCGACAGCGTCCTCTTCGATGTCAAATCCGCGGTTGAGTTCAAGAGCCTCCAACAGTGAGACCGAGAGAATGCCTGAGCGCGATCCGTCTACGCTCTCAAAACGGACAGCGCTTTGTTTTGCTTGCGCGATCTCAGGCAGAAGCCTGCCGTCCTCTCGCCTGACGAAGCAATGGCGAACAGTTGCCAGCCGACTCTTGCTCAAGAGAATGCCGCTGCAGAACGGCGCCTTATCCAATAGGATCGCGACCACTGAGCGCTTTGGCAATCCAGGGTCTGGCACGTGTGGCTGAGCCTCAGACTTGGTCATGCAGCTGTCGTCAAGCTCGATCAATGAGCAAAGATAGTTTGGGTCCGTCTTGGATGGGGTAAGCCGGTTAACACTTAGTGCCGCTCTCGCACAGCGCTGGGTGTCCACGGCAGAAGCAGAGATCGTGGTCTGCTGGTTGCCAACCAACACCAACCCGTTGAGTAGATCTGGAGCAATGACGCGCCGAATTCCAACTTTCGCTCCGAGGCTAGGTTCCAGCACGTCGCTATCGTCGAATAGCAGCGATGGGAGTGAGGTTAAATCAAGCGCTCTTAGATTCGTTCCAGATTGGCCGTACGCGATGAATGACGAGCTAAGGGTGGCGTTTTTCCTCTTGGTGCACTGCACCGTGGGTGCTTGAGCGGCAGCGACCGAGTAGGCCGACAGGCATGCGGCGAGCACTATCAGCCGAACGAAGTGGAGCGCTAGACGATGTGACTTGGCTACGCGCACGACGTCTCCTCAAGTTGTCTGGATGCCATCCAGGCTCGAATAGATGCTCTATTGACCGGGCTCAACACTCGACGCAGGGGACCAGATATCGTTGCGAGCCTGACCCCCTTCAACCTTGGACAACGTCCGGCCGCTCAAGGCAAGGCCAAGGTAAATACGGATACCGACAGGCGGTCGGCCCGTTACCCAAGACGTCCTAGCGGAACCCCGGCGGAACCCCGTAGCGGACCGTCCCGATAGATTCCAGGGCACGAGACATTTCTAGCTAGCCCGTCGCCGTAGCTCAATCGGCGCATGACGCGGCTGAGCGACCATACTGGTCCCGCGCTGGGCGAGTCCAGCATGTGGTAAAGCCTCTATCACGTTCAAGCCAGTGAACGTCTGCCGTAAGGGTGGGACTTTTCTTACCGTCTCCTCCGAGCCCTGCGCGGGAAGCTTCCCGTCACGAGGTTGCTGCCCCTGAGACGGGCGCCGTAAGACCGGCTGGCATGCCGAGCTACCCGACTTGAAAGTGGCGATTCCTCTTCGGCCAGAATCACACACGGACATCAATGTTTGGGGGGCGTCGAGGACTGCTGGGACCAAGCTGCTGAGCGAGCTTCGCTAAGTAAGTTGCCAGGGCCGCTAGCCAGATCTGGCGAACCTCAGAGTCGTAATCTCTTCGCTTCTTCTTGAGACGGCCATGATTAGATCCCAGTGCCTCAACTCTCCTAAGCACCACAGCAAAAGACCTAGTCTCTCGTCACCTAAACTGTCCTCAAGTATCGCTGTGAGCTGGTCATGGGGTACGGGACGTCTTAGCTTCACGCAGACGTAAACATAGGTGATAGGGTCAAGCTCCAGCAGGTCGGAAACCTGAGCTTCATCTAGCTCTGCAAGCTTCAGATAGAGCCTTGACAGCTGCCACCCCTCAGAAAGGACGCTGATCAGATCACTCTTCTCTCGCTGCAAATCGACTGGCGCATGCCCCTTGACCATGAGCCATGCCGCCTCAGGATCGCGGAACTCTCTCCATGCTCGATCTAGAGTTTCGCGACTATGAGGACAATCGGGCTCATAGAGCTTGTAGCCGCGACGACGCAAACCGACGTACTTCGAGGAGCAGAGGAAAGCCTGAATGTCATTCTTCACACTTCTGTCTGAAGCACGCGCTATCTCTAGAAGACAGTACGCATAGCCAGCCCTACGGCGCGGCGCCCCGCTTAGTATCTTCCCCTTAAGCTCGGTTATGAAACCAGAACCATTCGTATGTGCATGCCTAATGTCCGAACACACTCTTCTGAGCGAAGCAGTTCGGATCGCGGAAGCTCCTTCAAGAGAGCGCCGACACGCCTCTAAGGACTCGTCGAACGACAGGCATCGTACCAGTGCGCTAATAATGCTCCCCGCATCCATCTGGTCATGCCGCTTCGATAGTTCTTCAATCTGCGAAACTCTGTCCATGTGCAATCCAACTTACCAAGTGGGCGGTGCGCGCTCGGCACAAACGCATCCCTACGCCTCGGATTCTAGAAAAGCCGCAAAAAGATGACTCAGGATAGCCTCAAGCCCAGTCCAATCGCCATTAGGACTTCCGCTCAGCTTTGTAGACTTAACTTTTTCAAAGAATCTTTCGCGAATAACACTCTTGTGAAGCACCTCGCCTTGGTACGACCTCAGCGCTTCACTGTAACCCTTCCACTGAACGGGCAGTCTTTCGCCACTAGGTTCTAACAGTACGTCGTGCCCTAAGTACAGCTCAATACTTCCAGCGACGCGATTCACATCAGCAACCACCGCGCCACTCGGCCCAATCGTGTCATACGTCCTCAAGTAGTCAATATCTGGATAGAAGGAAACACGTATGTTGTGGGGCAGCTTGACGTGCTTGAGCGCTAATGCGGCCTCTCTTCCTGCCGTGTCGTTGTCAAAGAGCGCAACTACGCGATTCTTTATGCCAGCTCCTGAGAACGCCTTTACTAAGCTAGCCAAGTGACCGGCTCCGCCTGATGATCTACTCGATTCGAAGTCCAGGAATGAATAATAGTCGCGCAAGTGCGGGTAGAGCAGAGTCAGCGCATGGTCAAGTATGCATGCATCAGTCGAGCCCTCCGTCAGAACGATCAACCGCGCGTTCTCAGGGTAGCCTGATGTAAGGGATTCCACTGCGTCATTCGCCGCTTCGTCGTCAGCTGAGTAGTACCCTGCATGGAATACCTCAGTCAGATCTTGAACAACGAAGCCTCTTTCATCGGACGCCTCGCAGAAGACGCGAATGAGCGACCTGACATCGAGGCAAAAGAAACCAAAGTCGTACTCTTCGTCACCTTCTGCAATGTATTTGACGGCCGGATTGTCTCCCAAGATATCTTCTTTCTTGAGTTCATAGATCCTCTTTCTATGAGATAGGATCTCTTTCAGACCTTTTAGGTACTCAGAGAACGTAATTGATCGCAATAGCTCAATCTTCTCTTTGAGGTGCTCGTTGAACGACTGATCGACTTCTCCTTCTTCGTCGTCCTCTATCCACGAGATGTACGTCGAGATCTTTGCGTCTCTGACGGAATGGAACTCCCTCTTCACTCTATCTAAAGTGAATCCCATTACGTTGAGTCTATCCTTGACGACCCGAATACTCGCGCGGTACATGAAGCATTTCTCTATTTCGTCTTCTCTATCTGCATTCCCCCAAACGAGAACGCTTCTCTCCGAAAGCTTGCGATCGGCAAATATTTTGTCGGATTCCCTAAAGACTGTAAGAGCTTGCGACGACGCAAAGCTCTTCGTCTCTAGCACCGGATAGTCACCAACCGACAAATCTGTGTATGAGCCCATGTAAGTCGCCTCAATGCCCAGCTACCTAGCAGGTCGAATCCGCAGGTTCGACTTCTCGACATGCCGCCATTCGCACCGCGGCAGCGCATACTCGTGATGCGGCTCGATCTTAGGTTGGCCGGGTCTGGCTAACAAGCTAGCGCGAATCCCGCAATTGGCGACGACGGGAGCACGTTGCACTCTTGATTCCCACTTGACGATGCTCACGGATGGATGGTGTTCCGCCATGCCAACCCGTCCAGCCTTCTCGGACATGCGCGTCGCGCCATGATAGGAGGGGAACTCTCTCGGTTCGCTCACATCAACCAGAAGCGAGCGAAATTTGGAGGTTCTGGAGAATAGCGCTAAGGAAGCCTCTCTGGATTGCCTCCTAGTAGGTCAGGTAGTCTAATCGAGTGCTATTGCTCTCGGCAGGGACCGACCCTTCTACTGCCTCCACCCAGGATAAATGCGCCCCCTGCGGGCATGCGGGACCTGACCACAGCGTCGGCATTGCCTTCATGGGCCGACGTGTCGCACTATTGCAACGGCCGTCCTTTAGGGCGCGGCCATGGGGCCAGAAGCGATTGGGGGCGGTCACGGAAGGACGAGCGCTCGGACGCAGATCTCAAGCGGGCCGGGATGGATTGGTGTAGCCAATGATGACGGCATGACACTCAAGGAACTGACGCAGCAGGATTTGATCGATGGAGCCAGGCTCCCGGATAAGCCAGGCCTCTATTTCGTTGGACCATTCACTCCAAGAATAACGTTCTTCTCCCAGCAAGTACGCGCATTGCGACTTGCACGAGCGCTGCACGAGCTCAAGAGCTTCAAAGACAACGAGACTATCGGCGTAGTCGGGGCAGGCGCGGCTGGTGCGACGATCTCGATGGCTCTGGCTATGCTCGGCTATAGAGTCACTCTCTTCGATCAGTCTGCCGATATCCTACATCTGCAAAGTGGATCGACTCGGCTACTTCATCCTCACATCTACGAGTGGCCGCAGTTCGGCTCACTTGACAGCCATGCCGGCCTGCCGATCCTCGACTGGACCGCTGGCCCCGGCAGCGATGTAGTGCTGCAGCTTCGCAAGGCATTCAACTCCTTATATCCGAGCGTCGCTAGTCGACTGATTATTGAGCATGGACTCTCTCTGAAGCACGTGGAGCCTTCAGCCCACGGGTGGAAGCTCACCGTTCAGAAGGGGAACGTGGACCCGACACCACGGACCTTTAATCATGTGTTCTTGACGATGGGATTCGGGGATGAGATCCCATGTGGGGACGTGGCTCCCGAGGACTACTGGAAACCCGCCTCAGTGGGGACCAGCGCAACAGAAACCGAGTCCGGCACGAACTATCTCGTTAGCGGAAACGGGGACGGAGCACTGACAGTCGCTTTGGGTTTGCTCGTGCGAGATTTCGACCACGCTGAGTTCACCCGTGAGTTCCTAGATTTCCCTGGCACTGACTTGGTCCGCGATGCTGCTGAACTGACCTTCGCGAATCAGCCGTTAGATGCAGATCTAGAGGGTGAGCTTCGGCAGAGAGTACTCCCACTTCTTTGTGAGTACGGCGTAGTCGCTTGGCTTCAGAAGAAGCTGCGCGATGACAGGGCGGTAACGATTAACACCAATGGCCCCCTGTTTGCCGCAGGAAAGGCGTCCCAGCTCAATCAGTGTATGGTCCTGGCTCTCCTCGAAGCATCGATAGGAGCCAAGGTAAGTATCGTCCGCTCACATGGATACGTCTCGGCGTGCCATAAGGTTGATGCGGGCTTCAAGCTCACTGGTACCAGCGTTGGTGGTAGCGCCGACCCTACCATCTACAAGCATGCGATCCTGCGTCATGGCCCAAATATCAAGGGTCGCTATGGGCCGGTTGGCGATCTCATAGTAGCGTACCAAGATCATGTTAGGAGTCTGATCACCCTCAATCCCGGCTTCTCGCTACCGCCTATCCTAGATGAGGAGACATTCACACTCTTTGAGACTGCAAGAATCCACCTGCTCTCTCTTCCTGGGTCGCTACAAGGGGATCTCGATGCGGCCGAAGGAAGAAGGCGCATCATAGAGGTCTCAATCGATCGCGCATCCGGCTCACTAGTAGAGCGAGGCTGCATCAAGATTAGTGACATATCGCTAGATTGCGAACGGTTGAACAAAAAGCACTTTATTGACCTCTATATACCACCTACCCAGGTGCCTGACGCTCGGGAGCTTGTCCGACTCTCACGCAGCAGCTCGTACAAGATTGAATTGAGGGCATGCAAGGAGGTATTGGAACAGTGGAACGAGCTGGAAGCCAAGATTGTTGAAGCCCCGCCGCCGTCAAGCACTCGCAAGGTGTCCAGGTATGTCCAATCCAATCTGAGTCAGGCTGTCGATCAGTGTCTAATGAGGATGCTAGACCAGATGGTAAAGAAGGCCGTTACAGATGGCGGATCTCTGAAGCTTGGGGCGATCTCTAACGACATTCTCTTGGATGTAGCGACTACTTGGAGTCAATGGAAAACATCACTAGATGCAGACGAGCGAAAGCGCTTTGACTTCTTGCGCTGGCTAGCGAACGTTGATCAAACGCTACCCGTGCCTTGGAACGGTGACCATGGCGCCCTTCTCAATATGACAAATGCGCTCATCATGATAGCGGCTACGCATTCGGGCGAGCCGCTGCTGCCAGACCCAGTGCCCAATGGGAATCTTCAGTTCGGGCAAGACGGCGTCGTGATTGGCACCGGCGGTGAGGTTATTGATCTCGAGCCGTTGTCGATTCGATCGCTTCCAGACGAATGGGGTGCGGACGCGCTCATTCTTGCCGCCGCAGGCGATGTCTTCGTGTCTGACCCACCAGGCACGGTTCTTGATGGCGGACAACCCAGCAACTCATTGACCTCCGCTCGTCGCGTACGTCCAGCCATCGTTCAGAACAGTTCTCACTGGCTGAGACTTCTCAAGGGTCCACTAGCTGCCTGGCAGACTGAGGTTGCAGCAGAGTTCGCTAGCTGGAGAGCGCGCCAAGATGAGGAACTACTAGGAGTACGTCAATGACGGCTGAAGAGCTACAGGAGAGACTTCTCGGATCAGCTGCTGCACTAGGCTGGACGGCAGCTCGCGCACCCGAGTTCACGGCTTCGCAGTTTAGGGGCCGGCTAAATGCCACCGACTCCGAACTTCCAAAAGTAGCCTATGGGTTACGACTGGGCACCTATCCTGTCATTGTCGCGCCGCTCGTTCTAACGAAGAAGGACGCGATGAAAGACGCGCTTCGAATATTGCATAGCCAGATGGTCATAGCCCGATCGTACATGTCACGAGCAGAAATAATTAATGCTCACATCTTCCTCTGCGCTACCAGTGCCGATCCAGAAGCAAGCTCACGCACTGCAATTGATGTTGTCGAACGGGATGAGAGCGTGTGTCGAAAGATGGTTTGGGTGCCCGAACCTGACAGGCTTGATCAGTCTTATGAAAAGTTCCTCGCCAGAACGTTTCTAGCCTCGCCCTGGAGGAACGTTGCGGAGAGGCATGACGCGTCGCTTGATCGAATGCAGGGCCTTGCCGAGCTGCTTCTCGTGCGCGCTGGACTTCCGGAGTCAGTCGCTCGAGATTGGCTTTTGATCGCGGAGGATCAGGAGAGCGATATTGACTCCATGGTAGAGCGCTTGGTTCTTGCGCGAGGACTTCCGCAATGACCAGCATCTACCTAACCAGAATTAGGCTGAAGGAGTTCAGAACCTTCAGGGACCTCGATATCTCTTTATCTGCAGGGCCTGGAGCTCTTATAGTTTACGGAAGCAACGGTCTTGGAAAGTCTTCTTTGTTCGATGCGATCGAATGGACGTTGACTGGCAAGATTGATCACTTCTCAGAAGTTGATGGCAAAGACAAGGTGGGCAACTACCTTCGCCGATGGGGTGGAACATCGAGCGAAAGCTCCTCCACGCTCACCTTCTCGGATGGCCAGACAGTGGGCCGTGAGCTAGATCAACAGAATGTTCGCTATTCCATACTTACAGGGGTTCAGGAGGTCGCGGAGTATCTTCGGGTCAAGGAGTGGCAGGCGCCGATCACGGCACTCAGCAGGTATCTTTCCCTCACTCACTTCCTCGGACAGTCCTCCCTCTCGAGGATCACGCACCGAACTCCTCCCGAGCGACTAGAGATTCTTAAGGAGGTCTCCGAGAGCAAATCACTACAGGAGCTCGGCACGAGACTTCACGGTCCTGGCACGACTTCGACAGCACGCGCATTTGTAAAGCGAATAAGTGATCTTCAGCAGCGGCTTGATCACCTGACCGTAGCAGTTAGACAGGAGGAGGAGCTGTGGCTTGGTGCGCAGGCTTCCGGCGCACTGGACGATTCCGAATCACTTGTCTTATCTCGCGAGATCGAGCGGCTCCTCAACGTCGCTAACCCTTTAGTCTCTAACGTTAGCGACGCCTTAGCCTTCGCCAAACCATTGGATGTCATAGAAATTGAGTCGGCTGTCATCGAGTGCGGAGCTCTGTCTAGAGATAGGGAGCACTCGATTATCGAAGCTAGACGCCTGCTGCAGGCGCGAGAGCGCATTAAGAGTGCACTGAATCAGTCATCGGCGGCACTTCAAGGATCCGAGCCCGAGCTCGCATCGGCCATTGCTGAAGTGACAGCAGCGCAGCAGGAACTGGTCGAGAGACAGTCTGTTTTAACCGAAACGTCGAATGCGTTGACTGTCGCGACCGAGCTTCACGCAGAATTCGTAGCACTGAAAGATGCGATTGCTGCTAGCAGACATGCTCGTTCCGAGCGCGAGACGTCTGCGAGCAGACTGTCTGAAGGCCGGACCATATTTGAAGCAGCGGAAGCTGAAGTTCAGCTCGCCGAGCGTTGGTTGAAGTTTGAGGCCCGGCTTAAGCGCGAGATCGAGCGACTGGAAGGTAGCCGCGACTCTTCCCGCAATAGGATAACTCTCGGAACCACGGTTCTTGATTGTTTTTCTCAGCTGACAAAGCTCGAGGCAAGCCTTAGCGATCGCGCCAAGGATTACGGTGATCTGGAAGAAGCGATGTCACTGGCAAAGTCTGATCTTGAGGCTGCCAGAGATGTCGAGAGCGAGGCCACGAATCTACTCGAAGTGGTCGAGCTCTCGGTTGGCGCGGTATCAAGCGCGATTGCGATTGTTGCCGAGCATCTTTCCGACGATTCGCATGACTGCCCCGTCTGTTCAACCCATTTTGAGTCGGCCGCTGAGCTTTCCTCGCGCGCGCATACCGCTGCATCAAGGCTGGCACCAAAGGTTGTAGCGCAACAAAAGCTCGTTAGTGAAGCACGAGCCAGTGTGCACGATGCCGAAAAACGACTTAAGTTGGTCGCCGACGCTTCGGATGCAATCAGTAGGTATCGGTCACAAAGAAAGCTCCTTCTTGATAGCAAGACGAGGCTTCTGGAATCAATGGGCTTGTCCGTTGACAGCGACTCGTCGGAAGTTGAGAAATGGATTGCAGCCCATATCCAGGATCTTGCTAGATACGAATTTTCCATCTCAGTTCGAGCCAGACGTCTTGAGCTGATCCTCCGAGGAGATCGAGCTCACGGACAGGCATCCGACGCCGCTCGGAAAAGAGACCGCGCGGCTATCCAGCTCGAGAAGCTGACTCGGGAGCTGGATGACCGCGTGCGCGCCGAGCGCATCTCCTTCGATCACCTGTCTTCGATATCGATTCGTTTGTTCCCTACGGGAATGCCCGACGATGAGGGCCTAGAGGCTGCCATTCAGTCGACCTATTCTGAGCTGTCCCTTCGGAAGCAGGCGTATGACGCCGCTGCAGCAAGCTCCTCCCAGCAGTCACTAAAGCTAGGCCAGTGTAGAGCTGTTGAATCACAGCTCAGGGCCAGAATGTCGAAGCTGGCTTCGGATCATTCGACCGCGGTGAGTGCCCTTGGCCAACTGACTGAACAATGGATCGCGATTGGTTTTTCCGTGGAGGACATGAGCGACGAAAGGTTGGAGGCGATATCCTCCAACCTAAATTTGGGAAGAAAAGCCCTTCAGGATGCTGAGGCAGTTTTCAGCCGCTTTCGCATTGGTCGTGAGGCTTGGAGTCGCCAACTGGCTTCACGTGCGGCAATCGACGACTTGCGAATGCATCTCGGCCTCTCACAGGAATTGCGGCGAGATGAGATACGCGGCGCAGCGAAGAAGGAGCTAGAGAAGCTGCAGGATGACCTCACCTCAAGCAAGGATGCGAAGGAAATTGCCTCCAGCGCAAGCGTGCTGATCGCGCAAGCGGTCAACGAGTTCAATGCCGACTACCTGGACCCCCTCAAGCTAATTACTAATAGCGTCAATCAAGCCATTCTCTGCGACCCGCGGATCGGTATCGACTTCAATGTTCAGAAGAGAGGCATCAAGCAGAGTGGTTTCGTGATTGGAGAGATGCCCAAGAATCTGAGTGGTGTCGATCCCGTTCTCGTGCACTCTGAGGGTCAGATGGCTGCATTGGCAGTTAGTATGCTGTGTGCTGCAAGCTTGACGTATCCATGGTCGCGCTGGAGAGGACTTGTTTTGGATGATCCGCTTCAGCATAACGACGCAATTCACGTGTCAGCGTTTGCAGACCTTATGGGCAACCTGATCTCCGGGAAGGGTTATCAGCTACTTCTCACGACTCATGACCTTGGGCAGGCCGAGTTCCTCAAGAGAAAGTTTGAAGCCAGGGGGATAGGCTGCGGCCTCTTGAGCCTTCTCGGCCGAGGCAGCGAAGGAGTAGAGTGGAGCTATCGCAACGCTTCAGACGAGCTCGCACGATCGGTAGCTAGCGCATAGATTTCATTGGCTTTTCGAATTTCACACAAAAGTGCTATCTGGATGTTCCGATGCTCATGCTCGATCGTTCCAGCGATGATCTATCGTCGTGATAGATCGGAGCATTTGGATCGCGCGATAGCGGTGTGCTCACTATCGGTCGAGCGCGGTTTTTTCTAACGATCATCGTTTCCTGCATTCTTCTTGTTTGCGAGTAGCATCCTGACCTTTTCTTTGACGACCTCATGCGCTATGGATGGTCGCGGATCAGCTCTTGCGGCGTTGATCTTCTCGACTAACCACTCATCGTATGCAAGGCGCTCCGCCAGTGAACTGCCTGACATGGGGTCGTGACTGTACTTTTCAGTCATCCATGCCGACCGTAGCGCGAAAGCGTCCGTCAGTGCATGGTGGCGTCGGCCTCTGCAGTCAGCCCTGAGTTCGAAGTACTGCTCCAACTGGGCCATCATGCTGACTTCGCGGACAACTCTGAGGCTGAAACGCATTGGTGGGGGCGATTTTATCGTTGTCGTTCCAGACGCGGCTGAGCATGGAGATGTCTAGCGGCGCATCAGCCAAGATCTCTCCGCTGCCGAAAGCCTGCAAGAAGTCGCGCAGCCTTTCGCTCATGACCCGATCCCTCTTCGCCTTCTCTCCTCGCTCCGACAAGGGATAGACGACGCGCCTCACTAATGCGGAAGGCGCGGTCGGTAGAGGATCGCGCTCTGCGTAAAAGATATGCCGCCCGTCTTCACTCACTAGAGCGAGACTGACAAGCTCGCGTGCTGTGTCGTTGGCCCATTCGGAGTCAAGGAAGAGCCGGATCATCTAGAGTTTCACCTGATGGCGATGCATGGTCTTCGCCCATTGCGGAGCGGGGACACGTCCTGTAACGACCAGCCAGGCCATGCGCAGCGCCTCCGCGTCAACGAGGGCGTTGTGGCGCCGAGCTGCAGCATCAGGATGTCCTGCAAAGTAGTCCTCAACTAGCATGCCCATCGCACCTTCCTTCAGCATTCTCGTCATCACGGGCTGCGGGATCGGTCCACACGCCGCAGCCTGATCGTCTGAAAGGTCAAACCCCGCGATCACGTACTGTAGGAGGGCTAGGTCATTGGGATAGTCAGCCAATACGATCGGCTCTATGACAGCGCTCAGGAAGGCGCGCAGGCCGGTCGTCATCGCCTGATCGGTCATACGGCACTTGCCACGTTCCAGCAGGGGATAGACAACCGATCGCACGAAGTCGGTAGCCACATCGGGCAAGGGGTCGCGCTCAGCATAGAACCGATGGATTCCATCTTCAGTGATGAGCGCCAGGCTCACTAGCTCGGAGCCAATCGGGTCCGCCCATTCGGTATCGAGGAATAAGTAGGTCACGGCTTCAGCTTGACGTGTACTTCTTAGGCCAAATCACTGTTGCCCCCTTAACCATCTCCGGCTGGATGAAATGCGTATAGGTGGGCGGCTTTCGCCCCTCGATTACATCAAGGCGATCAAGCTCAGTCCTGGTGATCATCTCCTGGACAAGAAGCCATCGGCCTTCTTCGGTTAAGGACCAGCCACCGCGCACTTCGTCAAAGACGATGTGTGAGAGGTAGTCGTCGGGATCTAGGACGGGCATCGCCAACGCCTGATAAGAGATATGGTGCCCCTGGCCGGACTCGAACCGGCATAAGCCGCTTATCTGGCGCTGACGGGTTATAAAACCGCTGCTCTAACCATTGAGCTACAGGGGCAAGGCTTGATCACCTGCACCCATATTCGTCTGGAAGGGAATCTGCGTAGTTGATGCACAAGTCACCTCATGACGTCTTGAGGGGTTGCATCTCAGCAACCCTGAGGACATCCATAAACACCGTGTCCACAAAATGGGCACACAACTGACGGAGCAGACTGTCGCGCAACGCTTCGACGCCGGCTTCTCGAGCGTGCACGCTGAGCTCAAAGTCAGCCAAAGCAGTTAGGTCTGGACCCACCGCGTTGCCGTCAACTTCGCGAACTGACCAGGTTAGGACGACTTCAATCATCGAGCTTCCTTGGGCTAGGCGAGCCACTGGGCCTCGTTGGGAGCGGCGATATCACCCCCAAGACTCAATAAGCTTACATGATTTTCATGTAATCGGTAGGTCCGCCATACCTTTTCTGTCGCCCCAGAACTGGCGACGAGCGCATGGCGAGCAGGAAGACGATCCACCAAGCGGAGTATCGCGACCTCATAGGGGCCCTTCGGAATCGTCGGGAAGATCTAGGGCTTAGTCAAAGTGATGTGGCACGACTACTCGGTTGGCCCCAGCAGGCCATGTCAGCCATCGAAGCTGGAGCTCGTCGCCTGGATGTCATCGAGTTTATTCAGCTTTCAAAAGCATTGGATTTGAGCAAGGAGCAGGCGTTCGCCCTCCTGCCGAATCTGTAACTTGTTGCGTGTGACACAGGATTAGCTCGCCCTTTTTGGGCAAGTCATGACAATGCATACAGGGCACAATGCAAAATGCCGGAGTGGGACCGGCGCGCGCTGGAGGTACTGCGCGAACCGCTGGAATCCGGCACGGTCACCGTGTCGCGCGCGGCGCGCAGCGCGGAATTCCCGGCGCGCTTCCAGTTGATCGCCGCGATGAACCCCTGCCCCTGCGGCTGGGCCGGCGACCCGAGTGGCCGCTGCCGCTGCAATCCCGACCTGATCCGGCGCTACCGGGGCCGCATCTCGGGTCCGCTGATGGATCGCATCGATCTGCACGTGGAAGTGCCGCGCCTGCCGCCGCATGAACTGCGACCGGATGCCGGCGAGGGCGAATCGACCGCGCAGGTGCAGGCCCGCGTGGTGGGTGCACGTGCGCGGCAACTGGCGCGCTGCGGCAAGCCCAACGCCCAGATCAGCCAGTCGGACACCGTCGCGCATTGCCGCCTGGCATCACGCGACCAGGCACTGCTGGAGCGCGCCATCGAACGCCTGCAGCTGTCGGCCCGCAGCATGCACCGCATCCTGCGCGTGGCGCGCACCATTGCGGATCTTGCGGGCAGCGACGACATCGCCACTGCCCACCTCACCGAGGCGCTGGGGTATCGGCGGGCGGACCGGGCGGGTTGAGGGGCATCTCCGTCGCGGCTTTCCGACGTGGGGTTTCAATAGCGTGTCTTGCCTGAGCGGTCGTCGGCTGCGGAGTGGGTGACCGCCGGTCGCACGCCGCAACCATGAAGCCGAAATGGACATCGGATTCATCTACACGTTCTGGAACGCCTGGCGCCCGGCGGAGCGGCCGGCGAGCGACACCACCCCAGGGGACGCCGCGGCCTGACGACGCATCGATCACCGCCCGCCAGCGCATGCCAGCAGGCGCACCGTGCGCCACGGCGAATCGCGCAGCGGATCAGGGCGACGCGCCACACCCCGGTGGCTGGCAGATGCTCGGCTTGGACAGGTAGTCGCGCGCGCCTTCACGGGCTTCGCGACGCTCCTTCTCCGTACCGCAGACCGTGGTGACCAGCTTGCTGCCCGTGCGCTTCTCGCGCCAGCAGACCTCGCGCTCGTCGTTCGCCGTCAACCGGGGGGACACCTGCGCATTGATCGCTTCCAGCGCATTGCGCAGCCGGACCTGTTCGTCCGCGTTGAGATCCGACAACGACGTCTTCCCTTCGGTCACCTCGAAGACGATCGCCTGCTGCTCACCCACGATGCGCGTCTGCCGCGGATTGAGTTTCAGTGTGCCGCTGGCGAGTTCGTCGCGGATCTTCTGTTGCTGCTGGACGATGTCCGGCAGGGGGGCGGTTGAAGTCGCACACAGGGGCCCCGAGAACAGCAGGGCGATGCAGGCAAGCGGAATCCAGCGACCAAAGGCCATGACTTCACTCCATGCAGGGGGTGAGCGGATTTCTACGCCTGGCGGGAGACCGTTGCAAGTGAGTCCCGCTGCGGTGCGCCTGGTGTCCTCCCGGGGAACAGACCCGATGCGACGACGTGCCAGAGGCGTCCGCCCGCGGCAGCCAGCCGATGGGGGCGACGAAGGCCTCATTGCGCCGTCGACATCAGTTCCCTCACGTCGACCAGCGGTTGCTGTGTCACCCGGATGAATCCCGCCGGCCGGTCAAGCGAGGCGATAAGCGAGATCACCAGGGCGAACGCGATGGCCACGATCCATGTCGCCTTGGATCGCCGGGAACCCGCGATGCCGGCGTGGTAGCCCATGCTGACCATCCCGAGGATGGTGAGGGCGTAGAGGACCAGCCATATGCTGGTTGGAATCCTCGTGCGCACGCCGATCGCAAGCCGGTAGGCATGCACCCGTTCCATCTCGCTGAGCGATTCGATGTAGAGCGCGGCGACGTCCGAGTTCATGTCGCGCTCGGCGTTGGCAACGGCGATCCGCCACAGACGCCGCTGGATCCGGTCGTTTTCGACGAGCAGCGGCGCGACCTCGCCAGCCGTCCCCTCGCCGGACTCGCCATAGGCCAGGCGAGCCTCGAGGTAGCGCTTCAGAAGCTGCTTGCTTTCGGCGCGATCGGGCGCGGGGAGGAAATCGGCCCGCTGGTAAGCCACGCGGATCGCATGCGCATCTTCGCGTACCAGCGCTTTGCGGGCATCGTAACGATCGGCGACGATCGCAAACGTAAACGCCAGGATGAAGGCGGTGAGTCCCAGGACTGCTCCTGCGACGCCGGAGATCGGCGATTCCTTCTCCTCCTCCGACGTGCGGTGAGCAACCGTGCCCAGCCGGTAGCCCGCCTCGATGAACACCATGACGAGCAGCACGGTGCCCACGAAGAACACCCAGACGGGGATCGCATCCAGATTCATGGGTCTTCCCCCTGAAGGCTGCACGGCGCCGGAACCTACCGGACCTTACGTGCTAACCCGCCGGGGACGGCCATGGGCGCCCGAAGGCGGGCGCGCGTTTGGGGGACAATGCCGAAGGTCGGGCAGGTACGGCCAGCGCCCGCAGGGTGCCCGTGCCGTCGCCGCCGGACGGGACGCCCGGATGGCGTGCACAAGCGAGGTGAGGAGATGACGGAAGAAACGTCCCGCACGGCACGCGCCTGCTGCCTCTGCGGGCAGGTATCCGTGACGGCCCGGCTGCCCAGCCTGTGGGCGGCGCATTGCCATTGCACGCTGTGCCGGCGCGCGCATGGCGCGGCGTTCGTCACCTGGGTGGGCATGGAGGAAGCGCATTGCCGCCTCCACGACGCCGGCGCGAACCTGCAGTGGTACGCCTCATCGCCGCAGGGCGAACGCGGGTTCTGCCGTCATTGTGGTTCCATGATGCTGTTCCGCGGCACCCGCTGGCCTGGCGAGCTGCATATCGCCTTGGCGCACTTCACCACGCCGGTGGACCGCCTGCCGCAGGTGCACGTGCACTGGGACGAGCACGTGCCGTGGGCGGCGATCGACCCGCTGGACGGCCTGCCCCGCAAGCCGTCCGGTTAGGACGGACTCAGTTGCTCCTGCAGCCCGCCCCGCACATCTTGCGCTCTTCCATCGCCTTCTCGGCTTCGGCGCGTTCCGCGCGCCGTTCGGCGACGGTGCGGCAGACGCGCGTGGAGCGGTTGCTGCCGACGACCTTGGTCCGTTCGCACACCAGCTGCTCGTCTTCGGCGCGGGTGATGGCGGCCTTGATCCATTCCAGCGTATTGACCGTCTCCAACTGATCGGCCGGCGACAGGTCGGCCAGCGCCTGCTTGCCTTCGGTCAGGTCGATGAAGCGCGTCTGCTTGGCCACCAGCTCCTGGCGCTGCTTCTCATCGACATCCTTGAAACGCCCCTGTTTGGCGAGCGCTTCCTGGCGGAATTCCACCTGCTGGGCGCGGATGGCGGGCAGGTCGGCGGGGGCCGTGTCGTTGGCCCGCGCGACAGGCAGGGCCAGCAGGGCGGCGAACAGCACGAGGACGACGTTCAATCGCATGGGCATTCCTCCTGTGGAGTAAGCGACGTTACTGCCGCCGCCCCTGCGCTGTCGAGTGCATGCCCGCCATGCTCTGGGCCGGCACGCGGGCCGGCCCAGGGTGGCGCCCGGGAATCAGGCGGCCTTTTCCGCCCGGAACTGCTCTTCCTCGGTCGAACCCTTCAGTGCGGTCGTCGAGGACTGTCCCTGCTGGATCGCCTGCGTCACCGCATCGAAGTAGCCCGTGCCCACTTCGCGCTGGTGCTTCACCGCCGTGAAGCCACGGTCGGCGGCGGCGAACTCGGCTTCCTGCAATTCGACGAACGCGCTCATCTGGCGGCGCGCATACCCGTGGGCCAGGTTGAACATCGAGTAGTTCAGCGCATGGAAGCCGGCCAGCGTGATGAACTGGAACTTGTAGCCGTAGCGGGCGATCTCCTTCTGGAACCTGGCGATGGTGGCGTCGTCCAGGTTCTTCTTCCAGTTGAAGCTGGGCGAACAGTTGTAGGCCAGCAGCTTGCCCGGGTACTTGGCATGGATGGCCTCGGCGAACTTGCGCGCGAACTCCAGGTCCGGCTTGCCCGTCTCGCACCAGACCAGGTCGGCGTACGGCGCGTAGGCCAGGCCACGGCTGATCGCCTGGTCCAGGCCGTTCCGGGTCTTGTAGAAGCCTTCCACCGTGCGTTCGCCGACGATGAAGGGCTTGTCGTTGTCGTCCACATCGCTGGTCAACAGGTCGGCGGCTTCCGCGTCGGTGCGCGCCACCAGCAGTGTGGGTACGCCCATCACGTCGGCGGCCAGGCGCGCCGCATTCAACTTCTCGACGGCCTCGCGCGTGGGGACCAGCACCTTGCCCCCCATGTGGCCGCACTTCTTCACGCTGGCCAGCTGGTCCTCGAAGTGCACGCCCGACGCGCCCGCTTCGATCATGCCCTTCATCAGCTCGAAGGCATTCAGCACGCCGCCGAAGCCGGCCTCGGCATCGGCCACGATGGGCTGCAGGAAGTCGATGCTGTCGTCGCCTTCCGCATGGTGCAGCTGGTCGGCGCGCAACAGCGTGTTGTTGATGCGCTTGACCACCGCCGGCACCGAATCGGCCGGGTACAGCGACTGGTCCGGGTACATCTGGCCGGCCAGGTTGGCGTCGGCGGCGACCTGCCAGCCGGACAGGTAGATGGCCTTCAGGCCGGCCTTGACCTGCTGCATGGCCTGGTTGCCGGTCAGCGCGCCCAGCGCATTCACGAAATCCTCGGTCTGCAGGTAGTTCCACAGTTTCTCTGCGCCGATCTTCGCGATGGAATGCTCCACCGGCACGGTGCCGCGCAGGCGCACCACGTCGGCGGCGGTGTAGTTGCGGGTGATGCCCGCCCAGCGCGGGTTGGTGTCCCAGTCGTGCTGGATCTGTTCGGCGGTCGGCAGCTTGCTCATGGTGGCGGTTCCGTAGTGGTGGTGCGAAGGGAAGGAAGAAAGGGAGGCGGTGCAGCTTCAGTCGATGCGTTCGTAGGCGGGCAGGGTCAGGAACTCGACCAGTTCGTCGGCGCGGCTCAGCGCGTCCAGCAGCGCGATGGCCTCGGGGATGCGCGCGCCGCCGGGCAGCTTGGCGGGGTCGCCCAGGCGGGCCGGCAATGCGGCCAGCGTGCGCTGCAGCAGGACGGTGTCGATCAGCGTGCCGTCGCACAGGTGCACGTCGTGCGTGTGCAGCCACTGCCAGATCTGCGTGCGCGAAATCTCGGCGGTGGCGGCGTCTTCCATCAGCCAGTGGATCGGCACGCAGCCGTTGCCATCCAGCCAGGCGGCCAGGTAGCGCACGCAGACTTCCACGTTGCCCTCGAAGCCGGCGCGCGTGATGGTGCCGAACGAAGGCTTGATCAGGTCGTCGCGGGTGACCAGCACGTCCTCGCGCAGGACCGCGTGCTGGTGCGGTTGCGGCATGTGCTCGTCGAAGATCGCGCGGGCGATGGGGATCAACGCCGGATGCGCCACCCAAGTGCCGTCGTGGCCGGCGGTGACTTCGCGCAGCTTGTCGGCGCGCACGCGGGCCAGGGCCTGTTCGTTGGCGGCTTCGTCATGGCTGATCGGGATCTGCGCGGCCATTCCGCCCATCGCATGCGCGCCGCGCTGGTGGCAGGTCTGGATCAGCAGTTCCGAGTAGGCCTTCAGGAACGGCTGCGTCATCGTCACCTGCCCGCGCTCCGGCAACACCTTGTCGGGATGGCGGCGGAAGGTCTTCAGGTACGAAAAGATGTAGTCCCAGCGCCCGCAGTTGAGGCCGACGATGCGCTCGCGCAATGCATGCAGGATCTCATGCATCTCGAACACGGCCGGCAGCGTCTCGATCAGCACGGTCACCTTCATCTGCCCATGCGGCAGACCCAGCGCGGCTTCGATGTGCGACAGCGCGGTTTCCCACAGCGCCGCTTCTTCCATGCTCTGCAGCTTGGGCAGGTAGAAGAACGGGCCGCGATCCTGCGCCATCAGCGCGCGGGCGTTGTGGAAAGCGAACACCGCGACGTCGAACAGGCCGCCGGCGATCGGCGCGCCGTCCACGCGCACGTGCTTTTCGTCCAGGTGCCAGCCCCGCGGACGCACCAGCAAGACGGCCTGCTCCTCGCGCGGCTTGAGCGTGTAGTGCTTGCCGGGGGTTCCATCGACGGCCGGGGCGGTGAAGGACAGATCGCCCTTGACCGCGCCGATCAGCGCGCGCTGGCCGGTCAGCAGGTTCTGCCAGGTCGGTGAGGTGGAATCCTCGAAGTCGGCCATGAACACCTTCGCGCCCGAGTTCAGCGCGTTGATGACCATCTTGGGGTCGACCGGGCCGGTGATCTCGACGCGCCGGTCCTGCAGGGCGGCCGGCAGCGGGGCGACCGTCCATTCGCCCTCGCGGATGGCGCGGGTGTCTTCACGGAAGTCGGGCAGGCCACCCGCGTCGAAGTAGGCCTGACGCTCGCGGCGCGCCGCCAGCCGGGCCTGCCGTTCGGGCTCGATGACGCGGTGCAGCGAGACCAGCAGGGCCAGCAGCGCCGGCGGAAGCAGGGCGTCCTGGCCCACCACCTGGGTGGTCAGGGCGATGCCCGGGGTGGGACGGTCGGCGGCGATATCCCGCGGTGGCGGGGCGAAAGCGATGGCGTGCATGGTTCGACTCCTGGGATCCTGCTGGAGCTTCACGCTGCGCCGCAACCAAATATTTGACAAAGCAGTTTTGTCAATGCATTAAATAAGTCTGGATTATAGTTGCCCTGATCATGCCCGACCCCCAGGTCCCAACCCCGCGATTTCCCTACAAATCCGACCGGCTGAAGCCCTTGCGGGCGTTCTGCCAGACGGTCCGACTGGGTTCGGTTTCGCGGGCCGCGGAAGCCCTGTTCGTCAGCCAGCCGGCCATCACCCTGCAACTGCAGGCGCTGGAACGGGAGCTGGGCGTCACCCTGTTCGAGCGCAGCGGCCGCCGGCTGGCCCCCAGCCCGGAGGGCCAGGTGCTCTACGAACTGGCGCAGCCGCTGGTGGAGGGCATCGACGGCCTGGATGCGGTCTTCCGGCAGAAGGTCAGCGGCCTGGACGTGGGCGAACTCAACATCGCCGCCAACAGCTCCACCATCCTGTACCTGCTGCCGAAGATCGTGGAGAACTTCCGCCGGCAGCACCCCGAGGTGCGGCTGACCCTGCACAACGCGGTCACCGCCGACGGCACCGACCTGCTGCGCTCGGATGCCGTGGACCTGGCCATCGGCTCGGTGCTGGATGTGCCGGCCGACCTGAGCTACGCCCCGGTCTACCGCTTCGAACCGCTGCTGATCACGCCGCCCAACCATCCGCTGGCGAAGAAAGCGGACCTGCGGCTGGAGGACCTGTCGCCGTACGGACTGATCCTGCCGCCGAAACGGCTGATCACCTACCGCCTGGTCGACCTGGTGTTCCAGCAGAACCGCGTGCCGTACACCGTCGCGCTGGAGGTGGGCGGCTGGGAAGTCATCAAGCAGTACGTGGCCATGGGCATGGGCATCTCCATCGTCAGCGCGATCTGCCTGACCGACGCCGACCGCGACCGGCTGACGGCACGCTCGCTGGCGCAGTGGTTCCCCGCGCGCAGCTACGGCGTGGTGGTGCGCAAGGGCAAATACCTGTCGCCGCAGGCACGCGACTTCATCGCGCTGATCCAGCCGCACCTGTTCGAGCGGCGCGACTATGATGAAAGCGGGCACTCCGAACGTTGAGTGCGACGGCCAGGAGCCTTTCGATGAGTACGCCCGAACACCACCACCGCATCGATTACCTCGAGTACACCGTCGCGTCCATCGCCGCCTCCAAGGCGTTCTACGGCGAGGCCTTCGGCTGGACGTTCCAGGATTACGGCCCGGACTACTGCGAGTTCCGCGATGGCCGGCTGACCGGCGGGTTCGCCCACGGCACGCCGCAACCGGGGGGCGCACTGGTCGTGCTGTATTCGACGGCGCTGGAAGACAGCCTGGCGAAGGTCGAGGCGGCGGGTGCGCGCATCACAAGGCCGATCTTCGCCTTCCCCGGCGGCCGGCGCTTCCAGTTTGCCGACCCCGACGGCTACGAACTCGCCGTCTGGACCCACGCCTGATTCACTGCGCCACGTAGCGGGCCACCAGAGCGTGGTGGCGCGCGGTCCACTCGCGCATTTCCTGCGGGTTGGCGCCATACGCCGTATCGATGAAGGCCAGCGACAGCTCTTCGGTCGCCTGCTTGACCTGTTCGCTGACGGCGCGCGAGTCGAAGTAACGGTGGTCGGTGAACACGTTGTGGGTCCCGTGCTTATAGACAGCCAGCACCTTGCGCGCACCGCCGACGGCCTCGAACACTTTCAGGCGGTCCTCCACGCCGGAGCCGAACCCCGGGATGCGGATGATGTCGTCGGCGGTGGTGACATGCAGCGTGGGGATGGTGATGCCGCGCAGGATCGGGTGGAAATCGTCGTCGCCATAGAACGGCGGCGCCGAAATGACGATGGCGGCGCTGATGCGCGGATCGCGCAGCCAGATGGGCTTGCCATGCCGCACCACGCGCGCGCCGGCGGACATCAGCGTGGTGTTGGCACCGTAGGAGTGGCCGGCCGCGACGATCCGCGCAGGATCGATCCGCGCGCCCCATTCGCCCTGCAGCAGCTGGTCCAGGGCGAAACGCTGGTCGCCGACGCGGGCGATGGCCTCCCCCTCGCCGGCCGCACGCTGGAAGCGCGACACCAGCTGCAGCGGATTGCCGCGCCACAGCGCGCGGTCGCTGCCCACGTGCTGCACGTGCAGGCTGGCGATGCCATGCCGTGCCCAGTAGTGGCCCAGGTAGGTGTAACCGTCGCGCGCACTGCCGATGCCATGCGAGAAAACCACCAGCGGCACCGGTCCGTGCCGCGTGGCGGCGGGCATGAACAGCTTCACTGGCACCGCGCGACCGCGTGCGGTGTCCTGCCAGTCGAGGTCGCGCACCTCGTAACCCGCATGGCGCTCCACCACCGCCACCGGCGCATCCGGCACGCGCGAAGACGCCACCAGCACCGGGGCCAGCAACAGCAGGGACGACAAGGCCAGCCAGCGACGGCGGCGAAGGAACGCGGGGACATTCATCGACAGGATCCAGCAGCAGCGACAACACGACAGGCCGCGCGAACGCACACGCGCGACGGGCGACAACAGGGCCGACGACAACAGGGCCGACGACAACCGGCCACGCACGCTCGGCGTGCGCTTACTTCTTCTTCGGGCGCCCGGCCTTGACCGGCGCCAGCGCATCCAGGGCCCTGGCGAGCGCCGCGGGCGACAGACCATGCAGGGCATGCAGGCCGGCACGCAGCAGTTCGCTCTTCTTCGCAGGCCGCCGCGCTTCCAGCGCGCGCCCTTTGAGCACCGCCACCAGCGCGAAATCCGCAGCCGGCATGGTGAAGCTGTCGCGCACCGGTTTCTCCGGCTTGCCGGCGGCGCTGGTCGCGTCGGCCCTGGACTTGGGTGGCTTGGGCATCGGCGCGGCCTCGAATCGTATAAATGATTTATACAATTTAATCGCGGCACCGCCAAGTGCCGCTCCGCCGACGAACGGCGGGCGTTAAGCGCGGGTTGCCCGCGCCGCGCGACCGCCGGGCATTAGACTGGCCGCCCGCACCCCGGATGCCTCCGATGCCTCGTCGCACCGCTGCCTCCCCCTTGGGCGAACGGATGGCAGCCCTGGCCGCCGAGGATGCCGCCGTGCTGGTGGCGTCGCTGGTGCAGGCACCGCGGGATCCGCGTGGCGTGCACGAAGCCCGCAAGGCGGTGCGCCGGCTGCGCTCACTGCTGGCGCTGGCCCACGATGCATTGGGCAAGCCGGTCCGGCCTCTGGATCGACAGCTGCGCGCGCTGGCCAAAGGCCTGTCCGCACTGCGCGACGCCCAGGTGGTCGTGGACACCGCAAGCCTGATGGCCGACGACAGCGACGACGCGGACGAGATCCAGGCGTGGCACCGCATCCGCGACGCACTGGCGCAGCGCCATGCGTCCCTGCTGCACGACACGCTGCAGAAGGACCCAGGGTTCGCACGCCGCCAGACCCAGGCGCATCGGCACGCCGAACAGTTGCAGCAACTGCCCTGGCACCAGGTCCACCGTGGCCGCCTCCGCCACGCGCTGGAAAAATCCGCGCAGCGGCAACAGCACGCGCAGCAGGTCGCACTGGCCAGCGGCCGGGTGGACGATCTGCACGACTGGCGCCGACGGACGCGGCGCCTGCGCATGCAGTTCCACGCCATGAGGAAACTCGAGGTGCGCCTGGACGCGCATGCGATGCGCCACCTGCCTACCCCCGGCAAGGACATCGCCGCGCTGGTGGACCAGCTGGGTGCCCTGCAGGACCTGGCCCTGCTGCAGCGGGCGCTGCGTTCGCTGGAACGTCAACGCGCCCCTGTCCCCGCGGGCGCGGACCGCCGTCGCACAGCGCCGCGCGAACGGATCCTGCCCCTGGCGTGATGACCCGCCCGCGCGTCAAGAACGACGCAGCCGGGCCGATAGTGACACTCAAGGCCTGCCGGGTCCGCCGGTCACCTCCTGCGCCTCCGGCCAAGGGCCTTGTCGCGGGGTCGATCATGGCCGGCCCCTTGGCATGAACCATGCAGGAGCCATGTGACACCCCCTCCCTCGGGAGGGGCCCACGCCACGTACCCGGGACGCCCAGGCAAAACAGGTGGACGCAGCACATCACACGCCTCCGGCGGCCGGCCCCGCGCCGCTGCCGGAGCACCACCTCCGACGACCCGGCCTGCCACCCATGGCATGGGCGGTAGCCGTGCTGATGGGCGGGCTGGTGCTGACCGGCTGGGTGGCGCATCGCGAGTGGCGCGACCTGCATGAACGCGCACGCCATGCCCAGCAGGTCCTGGCCGATACCGGCGCGGCGCGCCTGCGCGTGCCGCTGGAACAGGCCGCCTCGCTGGTGCGGGCGATGCAGACGGTGTTCCTGTCCAACGACGCGATGGACCAGGCCAAGTTCGCCCAGTACCACGCCAACCTGCGCAGCCCGCTGCCCGAGCGCGCCTATACCTCGGTGGCGTTCGCCCGTCGTGAGCCTGCCGGCCAGCCGCTGGCGGACCAGGTGTCGTACCGCTACGAATTCGTCACGCCGTATCGTGCCAACACCTCGCTGCTGGGGTTCGACATGGTGTCGCAGAAGGCGAACCTGGCCGCCCTGCTGCAGGCGCGCGATACCGACACGGTGGTGATCTCGGCGCCGTTCGTGCTGCGCCAGAGCACGCCCGAAGGCGAGAATCCGCTGGGCGTCACCCTGCGCCTGCCGGTGTATTCCAACGGCCCCACGCCGACCACCTCCAACCAGCGGCGGGCGCGCGAGATCGGCGCGCTGGCCATCGGCATGCGCATCCAGCCCATGGTCGAGACCGCGCTCGCCGGCCCGGTGATGGAGGGCTTCCGGGTGCGCCTGTACGACACCGGTGCGGCGACGCCGGCACCGTTCTACGACTCCGGCACCGCGGTCGCGCCCGACGCGCCTGTGCTGACGCGCGTGCTGGCCTTCGGCGGACGCCAGTGGCGGCTGGAACTGCAGCCGCGCCCCGCACCGCTGGACCTGGGCCGACTGGAAGCCGTGCTCACCGGCGGCGTCATCATCAGCCTGCTGCTGTCCGCGCTGGCGTGGTCGCTGACCAGCACGCGCCGTCGCGCGATGACGCTGGGCCAGCAGATGAGCGCGCGCTACCGCGAGAGCGAAATGCGCTTCCGCACGTTGAACGAACTGCTGCCGGCGCTGGTGCTGCTGGCCAGCGCGCGCGACGGGCGCATCGTGTACGCCAACCAGGCAGCGCGCCTGCGGCTGGGCGACCCGACCGGGCTGCCGCTGGCCGCGCTGTTCTCCGACCCGTTGCTGCAGCACCGCGCCAGCGACCCGGCCACGGTGGGCAACGACTGGGGCAACCTGGAGGCGGTGCTGCTCAGCCCCATCGGCGATGCGTTCTGGGCCAATGCATCCATCGCGCAGGTCGACATGGACGGCGATGCCCACCTGCTGATGGTGGCCACCGATATTTCGGAACAGCGCGAGCTGACCGAACGCCTCAGCTACCAGGCCACCCACGATGCACTGACCGAGCTGTGCAACCGCCGCGAGTTCGAGCGCCGCATCGAGCAGGCGCTGAACGAGCGCAAGGCCCGCCCGGACCTGGAGCCGTGCGCGCTGCTGTACATCGACCTGGACCAGTTCAAGCTGATCAACGACATCTCCGGCCACATGGCCGGCGACCAGCTGCTCGCACAGCTGGCGCTGGCGATGCGCCAGCAGCTGCGCGGCGGCGACGTGCTGGCGCGGCTGGGTGGCGACGAGTTCGGCCTGATGGCCTTCCACGTGGATGCCGAAGGCGCGCGCGCGCTGGCCGAGCGCTTGCGCGAATGCATCGAAAGCCTGATGTTCGTCTGGCAGGACCGCACCTACACCGTCAGCGCCAGCATCGGCGTGGTGGTGGTGGACGAGGACGGCCCCACGCTGAAGGATCTGCTGGCCTGGGCCGACACCGCCTGCTACCTGGCCAAGGAGAACGGACGCAACCGCGTGCACGTCTACCGCGAGGACAACGAGACCACGCGCCGCCACGGCGAGATGGAATGGGCCAGCCGGCTGCGCTGGGCGGTGGAACAGGACCGTCTGCTGCTGGACTACCAGGAAATCGTGCCGCTGGACGGCGGCGATGCCGCGCCGAGCGTGGAACTGCTGCTGCGCCTGCGCGACGAGGACGGCGGCATCGTGCTGCCGGGCGCCTTCCTGCCCGCCGCCGAACGCTACGGCCTGATGCCGGCGATCGACCGCTGGGTGATCCGCACCGCGCTGGCGCATTTCTCGCGCCTGCACGACACCGGGCAGAAACTCGGCACCTGCGCGATCAACCTTTCCGGCGCCAGCATCGAGGACGACGGCCTGGCGGATTTCATCCTGGCGCGCATCACCGAGTACGCGGTGCCCGCGCACAAGCTGTGCTTCGAGATCACCGAAACCGTCGCCGTGCGCAACCTGCTGAAGGTGGTGCACGTGATCGAACGCCTGCGCCGTGCCGGCTGCAAGATCGCGCTGGACGACTTCGGCGCCGGCATGTCCTCGTTCGGCTACCTGAAGAACCTGCCGGTGGACATGATCAAGATCGACGGCAGCTTCATCCGCGACCTGGAAACCGACCCGATGAGCCGCACCATCGTCAGCGCCATCGCCCAGATCGGCCACCAGCGCGGCCTGAAGGTGGTGGCCGAATGGGTCAGCAGCCAGCACCTGTCTGATGCCTTGCGTTCACTCGGCGTCGATTACGGCCAGGGCTTCGCCCTGCACCGGCCGGAGCGCGTGGTGTTCCAGCGCCCCGAACCGCCGCGCCGGCTGGCCTTGGTGCGCTGACGCGCGTCGCGTCGTCAGCGGGCCACGCCCGCATCCTCGCCGGCCAGCGGTCGCACGTGCTCGAGCAGGCTGACCAGCGTCTTGCCCGGCTCCTCCCACGGCACCATGTGCGCGGAATGCTCGAACCAGACGCCGCGCTTGTATGGCGCTTTCACGGTGTCGATCCACTGCGAAGTGGGCTGGGACGGGGTCGTGTAGTCGTGGCGCCCCATGAACATGACCACCGGTATGGGAAATGCCTTCACTCCGGTGAAGTCCACCTGCAGGAATTCGTCCAGCAGCTTCCCGAGCGTGAACACACTGCCGGCGTTGATCGCGCAGCGGTCGCGGTCGTCGTACTCGGGTGACAGTCGTGCCGCGCGGTAGAAGTAATCCGACGTTTCGCGATACGCGGTCAGTCCGCCATAGAACTGCGGCCATTTGCGCGCGACGATGATGCGTTCGCGGGTGATCGGCGTATCGCCGGGATACGGCGCGATCGCCTCCATCTCGCGGATCGCCTGCTGGTTGCCGCGTTCGCGTGCCGTCCGCAGTCCGTAATCGAAACTGAGGCGTTCGTTCTCGCGCGTGCTGATCACCTGGCCGATGCCGACATAGGCATGGAACAGGTCCGGCCGCTTCAGTGCCGCATGCATGCCCACCACCGTTCCCCAGCTGTGCCCCATCAGGACCAGTTTCCGCTTGCCGTAACGCGTGCGCAGGTGCTCGGCGATCTCGATGGCATCGTCCACGTATTGCTGCACATGCAGGGTGCCGGCAATGCTGTCCGGCGGCACGCGGCTGTAGGTCTTCCCCGCGCCGCGCTGGTCGTAGTTGGCGATGGTGAAGTATTCCTCGAGCGGCCGCTGGAACTGCCACTGGCTGGGCGTGATGGGCGATGCCGGGCCGCCATGGATGAAAAGCACCATCGGATTCGCGCGGTCCTGTCCACGCACGTTGATCCACTGGTCGATCCCGCCGATGCGCGCGGGATATGCCTCCTGCACGCCGTCCGGGCTGACGATGCGACCCAGGTCCTGGATGATCTCGCGGGCGGGCGCGTAGCTGGAACGGTCGGGGCATGCCTCCTGTGCCTGCGCGCGTGGCGGGATCAGCAGCAGCAGGGCAACGGCGAAGAGGGGCGCTTTCATCGGCGATTTCCGTGCGGGGATGCCTGCCATTCTCAATGTCGCCCCGGCCGCAGGCCTGTGCCTGTCGTCGTGGTCGCCACCCTCGACGTCACGTTTCAGGCGACGAGCGCTCCGCGTGCCGAGGACACGCACCGGTCAGACATGCCTGATCCATTGATGGATGATGGCCTGCAATGCATCGCGCTGGCTCTCCAGCGCCTGCAGCGACGTGAACGCCACCGTGGCCCGGTCCTCGCCCAGCCAGGTGAGCAGTTGCCGGGGATCGTCGATGCGCGGCTTCGGTAACGCGCGCTTCTTCGCCCCCAGGTGCAGGATCAGCTGCACCGCCGCAGGATTGCGCAGGTGCATCGTCGCGAAGTGCCCGGTGGTATGGAAGCTGGGGGCATTCCATTTCACCGCCTCGCCGATGGAGGCATCCGCGCCGAGGATGGCCTGGCGCAGCGCCACCACCACCGGCACAAGTGGGTGATCGAGTGCCGCGATGAAGGCATCGACATCGGGCACGGTTTTCGCGGGTCGCCTGGCGGGCATCACGCCTCCATTCGCTACGGGAACCGCAGAACGATAACGCAGCGGCCCGCGCGCAAGCAGGCCGGCGGGCACCGCGAGCGCGACGGACGTCGCTTCCACATCAACCCGCCCGAGCGACCGGCACGCGATCAGTCGAACCTGACCAGGTTGTGCACCGGCAGCGGGCCGCCGGGGAACTGGACCAGCCGCCCACCGACCGCCAGCGCGCCCAGGTCGATGCCAAAGAACCCCAACTGCTCGATCAGCGCGCCGACCTCGCTCTTCCCCTGCGCGTCGTCGCCGGAATAGAACAGCACGCGCCGACCGCCTTCGGCCTGGGGATCGCCGGACAGCAGCGCGGGCTTGAGGTGATTGAACGCCTTCACCACGCGCGCGCCCGGCACCTGCGCCGCGAACACGTCGCTCGACGTGCGCCCGTGCAGCGGTACCGGCTGGAACAACGGTGCCTCGATCGGATTGTTGGCGTCGATGACGATGCGCCCGTTCCAGTCCGGCAGGTCTGCGAGCGCCGCGGGCAGCTTCGACCAGTTCACTGCGACCAGGACGATGTCCTGCGACGCGGCTTCCTCGCGGGTGCCGGCGCGGATCGAAGGCCCCAGTTCTTCCACCAGGGTCGCCAACGAATCGGGCCCGCGGCGGTTGGCGATGACGGCGGGAATGCCGTGCCTGGCCAGGGCACGCGCGAACGCCGTGCCGATGTTGCCCGCGCCGATGATGCCGATGCTTTTCATGATCTTCTCCTCGTGGATGCGTGCAGGTCAGGAAGTGAAGCCGCCGTCGGCGACGATGTCGGCGCCGGTGACGAAGGCCGCGTCCGGGCGGGCGAGGAAGGCGACCACGCTGGCGATCTCGGCCGGCTGGCCATAGCGGCCGATCGCCATGCCGGGGCCGACCAGTTTGGCGACCTCGCCGTCGGCGGGATTCATGTCGGTATCGGTCGGACCGGGGTGCACGGTGTTGACGGTGATGCCGCGCGGACCCAGGTCGCGCGCCAGGCTGCGGTTGAAACCGGCCACCGCACCCTTGGTCAGCGTGTACAGCGACGCGCCGGGGAACGAGGCGTAGCGCGTCATCGAGCTGCCGATGTGCACGACACGACCGCCGTCGCGCATGTGGCGCACGGCTTCCTGGGTGGCGACGAACACGCCGGTGACGTTGACCGCGATCATGCGCTGGTAGTCGTCGAAGGAAATCTGGTCGACCGGGCCACCGCCCACGGCGATGCCGGCGTTGTTGACCAAGATGTCCAGCGCGCCATAGGTGGCGACCACCTGGGCGACGGCGGCGCGCACGGCCTCTGGATTTCCGGCGTCGGCCTGGATCGCGAGCGCGCGGCCGCCGGCGGCTTCAATGGCCCGGGCGGTCTCCCCGGCCTGGGCCGGCGAGCCCACGTAGGTGAAGGCGACCTGGGCACCGTCGGCGGCCAGGCGCTTGGCAATGGCCGCGCCGATCGAGCGCGAACCGCCGGTGACGAGCGCGGTCTTGCCGACGAGCGGGAGGGCGGAAAGATGGGTGGTGGTGTTCATGGTGGGGCTCCGGTGGGAAGGGATCGCGTGGAGCGAACGATGCGCCTGCCACTCCCCCGCCGGTAGCAGGTAATGGCTAGAATGACTTTCAAGCAACTTGAAGTGAGCGCGCATGGAGACCCTGGCCAACCTGGAATCGTTCGTGCGCAGCGCGGAACTGGGCAGCTTCTCCGCCGCCGCGCGCCAGCTCGGGCTGACGCCGGCCGCCGTCAGCCGCAACGTGGCGCTGCTGGAAAAACACCTGGGCACCCGCCTGTTCCACCGCAGCACGCGCAGGCTGACCCTCACCGAATCGGGCGAACGCTTCCTGCCCGGCGTGCGTGGCCACCTGGAAGGACTGCAGGCCGCCATCACCGGCATCAGCCACGAACAGCGCGCGCCGGCCGGCGTGCTGAAGGTCAGCGTGGCGCTGGCGTTCGGCATGGACTACCTGCTGCCGTTGCTGCCGGACTTCATGGCGGCCTATCCGCAGGTGCGCATCGACTGGCAGTTCGACAACCGGCAGGTGGACCTGGTGGCGGAAGGATTCGATGCCGCCATCGGGGGCGGCTTCGATCTGGCACCGGGCATGGTGGCGCGCGCGCTGGCGCCGGCGCATATCATCGCGGTGGCAGCGCCGGCGTACCTGCAGGGCAGGCGCAAGCCATCGACACCGGAGGGCCTGTCGGCGCTGGACGGCATCGTGATGCGCTCCACGCGCACGGGCCGCGTGCGCCAATGGACCATGCGCAACGCCGCCGGTGAAACCCAGGTCGCCGAACCGCGACAGCATCTGGTCTTCAACGATCCGGCGGCGATGACGCGCGCGGCCGTGCTGGGCCTGGGCGTAGCGATGCTCGCCGTGCCCGATGCGCTGCCGCACCTGGAAAACGGCACGCTGGTGCGCTTGCTGCCGCGCTGGTACGCCGATGCCGGCGCGATCTCCCTGTACTACGCCAGCCGCAGTCTGCTGCCGGCCAAGACACGCGTCTTCATCGACCACGTCACCGATGCCTTCCGGCAGGCACGGCTGGCGGAACGCTTCGCGGGCAGCCTGGGATAGCGCGGCCGCCTGCGGCGCCGCCTTGCCGATCACGCCGCGCTCGCCTTACTGTCGCTTCATCCAGTACCGGGGGAACGGGATGCGGACAGTTTTTTCCAGGAACGTGCTGCTGCTCGGCACGCTGATGATCAGCGTGCCGGCAGCGGCGGAAACGGTGGCACCACTGCCCGCCGCGCATGATGCCCAGCACGCGCGGCCCGTGCGGGCGGAGGCCTTCGACAAGCAGGTGGCAGCGCCCGCCGCAAAGCGGAAGACGGGGCCCTCCACCGCGTTCCTGCGCCAGCGGCAGGCGGCCATGGCACTGGGAGACGACGGTGATGCGGCGGCCGCCGACCGCGCACTGGCCGCGGTCATCGCGCACCCCGACTTTGGCCTGCTGGGCACCGCCGACCAGCGCTTCGTGCTGTCGCGCGCCGGCATGATGGCCCTCCGGGTCGACGACCAGGCGCGCGCGCGTGGCCTGCTCGAGCGCGCCACCGCGTCGGGATCTTCCAATCCGGACGACTGGTACTTCCTCGCCCAGCTGGCGCGCCAGCGCAAGGACCACGACGACGCCACACGCTACCTGCTGCGCCTCGTGCACGGCTGGCCCCATCTGCTGGACAACCTGCAGGTCGGCGCAGTGCTGCCGATCGTGCACGAGACGAAACAGGATCCTGCCGCCCGCTTGGAGCTGATGCAGGCGCTGTTCGACAGCGGCTGGGACAACCGCGGCCTGGGCCTGGATGATGTCTGGTACGAGCTGGCGCTGCTGCGCGTGGAACGCGGCGAACCCGAGGCGGCGCGCAGGCTCTTCAACCGCATCAGCGCGCCGACCACGCTGGTCAGACTGCGTGCCGACAAGCGTTTCGACGCGCTGGTGGATCCGGCCGCCGCCGCCTTCGATGTCGAAGCCGCCGCCGAACGGCGTGTCGGTCATCTGCGCCAATTGGCGGAGACACGCGGCAACCTGCTGGAGCCGCGCGCCGAGCTGGGCAACGCCCTGCTGATGCTGGGCCGCCACGAAGAAGCCCTCGCGGTGCTGGACGAGGCGCTGGCGCGGCTGCGTGCCGCTCCCGCGGATGCACCCGCGTTCGAGGACATGGACCAGCATGTGTGGCTGCTCAACAACCGCGCGATCGCCCTGCGGCGGCTGGGGCGCATCGACGACGCCGTCGCCGAACTCACCGCCGCAAGCCGGATGACCGAAGACGGCCTGCCCAACGTCAGCCAGGCGCTGAACCTGGGGCAGTTCTTCTGCCAGCTGGGCCGGCCCGCCGAGGCCAGGGCCGTGATCGCACCGGCCGTGGACCTGAGCGGTTACGGACGGATGGTGAAGGCGCACGTCGAACTGTGTGCGGCACGCCAGGCCGGCGATGCCGCCGCGGCCCGGCGCGCATTGGCGTATCTGCGCAAGCACCGCGACGACTCGGCGGCGATCTGGATCGAAGGACTGGTGGAAGCCGACCAGATGGATGCGGCCGCCAGGGCACTGGCCGATGCGGTGGCCGCGACGGAAACGCGGGGCGACATCCTCGCCTGGCTGCAGCAGTACCGGCAGATGCCGCCGCTGCCCGGTTATGCACCCGTGCACGCACGCTGGCGTGCGCTGATGGCGCGCGCCGACGTGCAACGGGCGTTCGCCAGGGTCGGCCGCATCCAGCGCTACGACATCTTCTTCGGCTACGGCACCGAGTGACTGCCGGCGCGCGCCTCGATCATCCGGGCGCCCTGCTGCTTGCCCGCGGCCAGCGCATCGAAACAGGTGAAGTACGTGCGCTGCGCATCCACCCAGGGCTCGCTCCATGTGGCCGCGGCGGACGCACGCACCAGCACGGTCAGGGTCCACGCCGAGCGTTCGTCGGGGCGCTGGATGGCGACCTGGATCAGGTGATCGCCATGGGTCGAGATGTCGATCTTCTTCTGCATGGGTCACCGTGGGCTGACATGCGTGAGAACGGCGATCGCCGCGTCATTCGGACGCCACGCCTGCCAGCGCCAGTACCCATGGCGGGACCGTGGGCTCGCCGGCGTAGAACGCCTTCGGCTTCTGCTCGGCCATCGCCCAGCGGTGCAGCCAGCTGGGACCATAGCGGCCGTTGTAGCCTTCCTCGCCACGCCGGTAGGCCGGGTCGCGCAGCGCTTCGTCGAGGGTGACGACGCGGTAGCCGCGACGCTGCACGCCCGCCACCAGATCGGCGTAGGCGACGGCGTTCAGTTCGTTGGCGTGCAGCAGCCACACCTGCGGCAGCGCATGGCCCAGCAGCGCCTGCGACTGGCGTTCGAAGTAATCCACCTTGTTGAGCATGTAGGGCAGATAGCCGCGGCGCAGCCGCTCCAGCGTGGCCGCCCGTTCGGGCGTGTCCGGCTGCCCGTCCAGCACGTTGGCGTAGGCGAATGCCCACACCCACTCGCCGTTGTCCACGGTCACCGGCGCGATGCGGTAGCCGTGCTCTGCCAGGAAGGCCGACAGCGTGGCGCGATCCTCCGCGGTGCGCCCGGCCCGCAGGTAGGGATGCCGGAACCAGCGCGGCGCGGTGCCGTATTCCGCCAACAACGGCCGCAGCACGCGTTCGCCGCGCAGGATGTCCTGCTGGAACGCAGGCACGCCGACGACGTGCACGTCCAGGTGGCCATGGGTGTGATTGCCCAGTTCGTATCCCGCCTGCAGCCAGTCGCGCAGCATGCCCACGCGTTGCGGCTGCGTGCGCCCCTCGATCTCCAGCTTGCCCTCGTTGACGAAGCCCACCACCGGCACGCCGGCCTGCTTCAGCTGCGCCATCAACTGCGCATGCCGCCGCGGCAGTTCCGCGTCCGGCGTCTTGTCCATCCGCTGCCACGGCAGGTCGTCGATGGTGATCGCGATGCGGCGGTCGGGTTCGGCCGCATGCGCGGACAGGGCGATGACGAACAGCAGGACAACACGCAGCAACAGGGACATGGCAACCGGGGCATCCGTTTCGATGCGCCCAGCATACGGCCACCCGGGGTGGACGCGCCGGCGGCGGCGTTACCTGCCCGCAGTCGGCAGTGCGTTGCGGAACGCCCAGTCGTAGTTGTTGCCGGGCATCACCGGCAGCGTGTTGCGATAGGCGCGGATGCGTTCTTCGTTGCTGGGCGCCGCGGGCGTGCCGTCGCGCAGGGGATGCTGCAACGACAGGAACGCCAGCGGCCCGAAGGCCAACTCACCGACAGCGGTACCAGAATCGTCTTTCATGGTTGCACCTGCCCGGACGGGAAAGCAGCGCGCCTCAACGCGCCTGCGGTGGACCCCGGCAACCTGCACGGGCAAGGCACAGCCGATGGCCGTGCAGACCCGGGGCGTTGTCCCCTTCCCGCCGGATGCGGGGGCGGTGCCGCCCCCTGTCGGACCGCCTGCCAGCCGCACCCGGCGCCTTCATCTGAAAGAACGCAGCCGTCTTCGCAAGGCGGACACATGGCGCACTGCATCCTGACGGCGTGCCGCACGCGCGGCCCGAAGGCGACGCCACCGGCCGCCGCCGGTCGGTGCGCGCGTTGTCAACGACGGGAGAACACGGGGAACACGATGCCGAGCAGAAGAGCTTTGTCGCATGCCTGGGGATGGCTGCCCGGATTGATGCTGGTCGCCACCGCCGCCCTGGCGGGTGATGTCTGCCCCGTGTTGCGTTCGCAGACGAACTCCCCGGACGCCGCCACCCGTGTGGCGGCCATCGCCTGCAACGAACACGCCCTCTGGTACCGGCCGTTCATCGACCGCCAGGGCCGCATGGCAGGCAGCGTGATGACGGAAGGCGAAGCCCAACCCATCGACGATGGCTACACGCTCGCATGGCAGCGGGTCGCACGCTACTGGCGGGACGCAGGACTGCTGGGCCAGATGGCGCAGCTGCCCGGTGCGCAGGACTGCGTGGCACCCGCGAACGACGGGCTGCCGGCGGCCACGTGCCGCAGCTTCGTGCTCGACCACGCCTGGTCGGCGGCGTTCCTGTCGTGGGTCATGCGGCAGGCGAGGCTGCCCGGTTTCAGGTCGTCGGCCAGCCACATCGGCTACGTGCGCGATGCCTACCAGCGCCCCGATACCAGCGCCTACCGCTTCACCGATCCGTGGAAGACGAAACCCGCGGTTGGCGACCTGCTGTGCTATGCGCGCCACGACGGCCGCATCTACGGCCACGAAGGGGTGCGTGCGGTGGCGGCGAACGGCGATGGCCTGGACATGCATTGCGACCTGGTGGTGGCCGTCAATCCGGGCAACGACAGCACCGCGTACCTGATCGGCGGCAACGTGCAGCACAGCGTGACGATGCGGCTGCTGCCGTTGAACCGCAATGGCGAATTCTGGAACCTTCCCCTGCGCAGCGGCGGCGAAGCGCCCTGCGCGCCGGACAACGAGGCCGGCTGCAACCTCAACCGCCAGGACTGGGCCGTGCTGCTGCAGCTCAAGCCCGCCGAGGCACTGGCCCGCCTGCCGGGCGCGTTGCCACCGGCCGTGATGTCCCCGCCGCGCCCGCCCCCCGCCACCTGCTGCGTGAACTGCGTCGTCGGCGCGGGCGTGCCGCGCTGCCCGAAAACCGGTACGCCCTGACCTGCACGCATTAATTGGCCCCGCGTGGTCCGGCAGAACTGGTGCTCGCCAGGGGACCAGCGTCTTCGTTCCAATCACGGGCATCGCACCCCCGGATGCTCCGATGACGACGACCCCTCTCATGGCCACGCCCGGCACGTCACCGCACCGCGCGGTGGTGGCCGGCGGCCTGATCGCCGGCGCGCTGGACATGGTGTGGGTCTGCACCCTGCGGGGCACGCTGGGGGTCACGCCGACACGCATCTTCCAGGCGGTGGCGTCCGGCTGGCTGGGCAACGAGGCGGCCGTGGCCGGCGGTTACGCCACCGCGCTGCTCGGCGCGGCGTCGCACTTCGGCATCACCGTGGCGATGGCCTACGCCTACTACCTGACGGCACGACGCCTGCCCGCGCTGGTCCGCCATCCGTGGCGTCATGGCGCGCTGTACGGCGTACTGCTGTACCTCGCGATGATCCATGTGGTCGTGCCGCTGTCGGCCGCGCCGTCGGGCCAGTCGCCACCGTGGCCGTGGGCGCTGTGGGCCAACATCGCCGCACACATGCTGCTGGTCGGCGTGCCGTGCGCGCTGGCGGCACGCATCGCGCTGCGGGCGCGCTAGATCAGCGCGCGGCCCGGTCTTCAGGCCGGCCCAGCAGACCGATGCGGCGGAAGACCACTTCCAGCGGCACCGTCACCAGTGGCGGCACCGCGGCCAGCAACGCCAGCAGCCACGCCCACCACGGCCAGCGCAGGCGCATCGCGACCAGCAGGGTGACGGCGACATAGAACAGGAAGGCCACGCCATGCAGCGGGCCGAACAGCTTCACGCCCAGCGCGGTGGTCTGCGTGCCGTACTTCAGCAGCATGCCCAGCAGCAGGCCGGCCCAGGTGAAGCCTTCCACGAAGGCAGCGACAGCAAACAGACGCCCGGCGGGCGACATGGCAGGGGACATGCACGGACTCCAGTGAGGGATTGCCGCGACGCGATGGCGGCGGCGACGCTCGCTGGCGTGTGCATTCTAGCGTGGCGCATGCGCGCGTTGTCCGCGCGCGCATGCGCACGGCACGTCACCGCGCGGCAGATTTCAGCTCGATGATCAGCGTGCGTGTCTCGGCCTTGCCGCCATTCACCGTTTCATGCGTCACCGGCCCGCTCCACAGGATTTCGCCCGGTTTGCGCGGGGTGATGGTGGTCTTTCCGTCCGTGGTCTGTTTCGCATCGCCCGCCGTGAGGAAATAGACGATGTGGTCGCCATGCGAATGCAGGCCGGTGCTGCCGTTCGGCGCAACGGTCAGCTCGATGACTCTGACCTTGTCGTTGTCCAGGATGACCTTGGCGCCTTTTCCGGCGGTCATCGCCAGGTCCTGCGCCAGGCACGGAAGGGCGGCGGCCGCGGCCAGCAGGCCCACGGCCAGTAAGGTGGATCGCTTCATGGGGTTGTTCTCCGGTGGGCCGGCCAGCAACGCCGCGCACCACGCTGCAAGGATTGCGACATGGGGGCGTCCGCTGACGCCACACCGACCGCGGCAGGCTCCTGCCAGGCTCGACTGTTCCACTGCTCCACCTGCCACCGCACTTCGCGTCGAACCGCATCCGCTCACAGCCGGTCAACGCGGGGGTGCGACGAATGCGGACACCGGTACCGTGCTGTCTTTTGCATTACGCGGGGACCGCAGACGGTAAGCTGGCTTATCGCGGCGGCCTTGCGTGCCGAAAGCCGACGCTGTCCGCCAGCGCGCCCTCTTCCCACATTGCAGGAGTTGCCCATGCGTCTTCGCGTCCGTACCCGATCCGTGTCGCCCCTTGCCGTCAGTGCGTTTGCGCTCGCTGCCCTCGGCGCCTGTTCCACCTCCCCTACCGGCACGGCGCTGGTGGTCGGGCAGCAGGCCTCCATCGAAGGCAAGGTGGTGAAGGTCGATACGACGCCGTGGACGTACGACGGCAGCGCGGTGGTGACGGTCGCGACGGCGGCGGGCGACGTCAACGTGCAGCTGCCCGCCCGCTGGAGCCTGTGCAAGGCGCCGCCGCCGGATGACGTGGCCTCGCTGAAAGCCGGCGATGGGGTGCAGGCGACCGGCGAGGTGACCGGCAGCAACGAGATGGTGGTGTGTGCGCTGCCGGAGCACCGCCTGCAACGGCGCGGGTGACCGTCAGGGCGCTTTCAGCCAGCGCCCCGAGCCCTGGGGCACCACTTCGAACCGCGCCCACTGGCGGAATTCGTCCTGCTCGCAAACGCCGGACTGCCCGGTGTGTTCGCCTGCCAGCACGCGGTAGTGCAGGCGACCATCGGTGGCGGTGTCCACGTCGCCGAGCGAACACGTCATCGCCCAGGCCACGGCGAGTAAGGCTGGCTCATGGGACCTCGGCGAAATGACGAGCGCCGCAGTCACCGTAGGGCGGGCCCCGGCCCCGCCGCGCGGGCGTGCCAGGCGCGGGCGCCGAGCAACCCGATCCGGCGGTACTAAATCTCGAGCGGCACGGTCACCAGCGGCGGCACGGCGTAGACCAGCGCCAGCAAAGCAGCCCACCACGGCCAGCGCAGGCGCAGGGCGGACAGCGCGGTGACCACGACGTAGAACAGGAACGCGCCGCCATGCAGCGGGCTCAGTATCTTGATGCCCAAGTCGTTCGGCGCTGTACTTGAACGCCATGCCGATCAGCAGACCGGTCTAGGTGAAGCCTTCAAGGAAGGCAGCGACGGCGAACACGCGACCAGCGGACGCGAGGGGTCGAGACATGTGGGAGCTCAAGTGAGGGATGCCGGATGCGATGGCGGCTGCGGCGCTCGCTGGCGTTGGGGATTCTATACAGCCTCGGAAAATAGCGTTACCGAGCTTGCTAGTCCCAGAGCACTTCTTCTGGACGCCTATTGCTGACTTGCGCCTCGTAGTCGGCATCGACGTGCTCCAAGAATTTATCGATGCTCGCGAAACCACCTGCGAGCTTCAGCTTTACTACTTCATTAGCTAGAGTAGTCCCATTCAGAAGAAGGACGGGGTACTGGTCTTCGTAGACCTCGCGCTGCACTGCCTCTGAGAAAAACGATGTAGTGACATATGCACCCACCCAACCTCGACGTAGCCGCGCGACCGTCCTCGCCACATGGACGCCTCCGGTGGGCGCATCGATCCGCTCGCATTTGGCCTGCCCCAGCACGACCAGCTTCGTGCCTGCCAATCCTTCGCCGATGTCGAGCCTTCCAACGAAATCCAACCCCCCGTCGCCGGTGCCACGCGTTAGCCATCCTCGCCGATACGCGGCTCCTGTACCTCTTACCATCGATTCGCACGCCAAGCTCGCCAGAGCCTCGAACCGGTGTCGTCTGGGCTCGTAAAAGCGGTACACAGCTTCCAGCGTCTTCCCGTTCTCTGAGGTCGCCGACGACACTTGCTCGCGTTTAGCCAGAATGTGGTGGCGCGATACCCGTCGCCTGATGCGCTCTATCTCCGGGCTTCCATACTTGATCCACTGTCTCCATGCTTTAGGAGCCATCGCATTGGCGACCCGCGCTTCCCGACCGGGATCCCGCCTGTCCTGGATCCAGAGCATCGCCAGGCTCTCGTCCTCTTCCGTCAACGAGATGATGGCGAGGTCGAAGAGATAGTTCGTGAAGAACCCGCCGTTCTTGTCGGAGAACTGAGTTACGCGCTTCGCTCCCGTGATCAAGCCGAGCCCCGCGAATTCCTTGAAGCCCTTCCGGGTAGAGCGGAATAGGAGAATGGGGGCCGCCAGTTCCCGCTTAGTTTTTTCGGGCGACGTGTGCAGCTCAAACTGCCGGAGCAACGTCCGGTTGCCGCTGACGGTGCCGGGGTCCACATCCGGCGTCTTGTTGTCGCCGAAATAGCGTGCGAAACCCTCGTCGGGGGCCAGCGTGTCGTGCCAAGGGTTCTCCGCCGAACCCAGCTTGTTCTCGTTGCTGGAAAGCAAAACCACAGCAAGACGGTCGCCGTCGGCGGCCCGGGTCACGGAAGGCGCGTTGATTCCCCGCTCAAGCTGCAACGTCGGCGATCCGTCGGACGCCACGATGTAATGGAAGTTTGGAATGCCATCGATGTCGGGCGGCCCGGGCAACGCCGGCCGAGCGTACCGATACAGCTGCCCCATGCGGAATCGCTTCATCGCCCCTCCTGCTCCCCAGCTACCAGGGTAGCCGACAGGGCGCCCAAGACCAATCCCGACGCCAGAGGCCGCCCTCAACGAGGCTTGGGAGGGAAGTACCTTCTAAGCCGGACCTCCAGCTTCAAAGGTTGGCGCAAGTCGCACTCCCACACCGTGATCACCCGCCAACCGAGCGCCCGCAGCTGACGGGTTTTCTTGAGGTCCCTGCGGCGATTCGCCAGGATCTTCGGCCCCCAATACTCGAGACGGGACTTTGGCATCCGGCCGACCTTGCAATGGTGCCCGTGCCAAAAACAGCCGTTGACAAAGACGACCGCGCCGCGGGCGGGCATCACGATGCCGGGTGTACCGGGGAGATCGCGTGCATGGAGACGGAACCGGCAGCCCAAGCGATGCAGAAGCGAGCGAACTTTAAGCTCCGGCGAAGTGTCCTTGGGCCTGATCCTGGACATCAACCAACTGCGCGCCTTAGGCGTCAACCTATCCAATGAAGTAAGTTGCCTGTTGTCGATTGGACTCCCTCAACGAAATCAGGCACTCAACCCTCCACCAGGCTCGTCTTCTCCACATCCATCTCCCACCACCTGCAATCGGAATTCTCATCGATCCTTCGCCTGCGCGGCGATCCGCTTGACCGGGCCACCCGGCACTTTCCGTGCGACCGTCCGCTTGCCCGCCCGGCCGGCCGTCTTGGCCTTCTTGCTGACCAGCGCAAACCGGTAGCCCATCGCATCGGCCACCTTCAGCACCGTGCCGAAGCTGGGATTGCCGCTGCTGGACAGTGCCTTGTACAGGCCTTCGCGCGTCAGCCCGGTGTCGCGCGCCAGCTGGCTCATGTTGCGTGCCCGCGCCGCCACACCCAGCGCATGCACCAGGAACGCAGGATCATCGCCGGCCTCCTCGAAGCATGCGTCCAGATAGGCGGTGATGTCCGCCTCGGTCTTCAGGTATTCCGCCGAATCCCACGGCGTGGTCTTCAGTGCCATGTCAGTTCTCCAACGCGTTCGCCAGCGCCAACGCCGCCTTGATGTCCGCACGCTGCGATGCCTTGTCGCCTCCGCACAACAGCACGACCCATGCATCACCTTGGCGGGCAAAATAGACGCGATAGCCCGGTCCGCAATCGATCTTCATTTCGCACACCCCGCCCGTCAGCACGCGGTGCTGTCCCGGATTGCCGAAGGCGAGCCGATCGATCCGCGCCTGTATGCGCATCCTCGCCTGCCGGTCGTGCAGCGAAACAAGCCAGTCCTCGAATATCCGCGTCTTCCTGACCTCGATCATGCAGCGTCATCCATGACGTCGACCTAACCCAGACTGTGAACCACGGTTCACTAACTGTCAATCGGTCGGCCAACAAAAAAGCGGCCATGGGGCCGCTTCTTCGTCCGCTCATGCTCTCCACGCGCGGAGAGCAACGGCGTGCATCACACGGTGACGGGGTTCGCCTTCTCCACATCGATCTTGTACTGCTTGATCGCGCGGGATACGTCCTTGGCGGTCATCTTGCCTTCCTTCGCCAGGGCGGCGATGGCGGCGTGGGCGATGTAGTAGCGGTCCACTTCGAAGTGGCGGCGCAGGTTGGCGCGGGTGTCGCTGCGGCCGAAGCCGTCCGTGCCCAGCACCGTATACGCCATCGGCACGAACGCACGGATCTGGTCCGCATACGCACGCACGTAGTCGGTGGCGGCGATGGCCGGGCCCTGGCGGCCTTCCAGCAGTTCCGTCACGTACGCCTTGCGCGGCGACTTCGCTTCCGGGTTCAGGCGGTTCCAGCGCTCGGCGTCGAAACCGTCGCGACGCAGTTCGTTGAAGCTCGGGCACGACCAGATGTCGGCGGTGACGCCGAAATCCTTGTCCAGCAGCTCGGCCGCCGCAATCGCCTCGCGCAGGATGGTGCCGCTGCCCAGCAGTTGCACGCGCAGCTCGCCCTTCTTCGGCTTGCCCGCATCGGTGAGCAGGTACATGCCCTTGATGATGCCGTCGGCTGCACCTACCGGCATGTCCGGGTGGGTGTAGTTCTCGTTCATCAGGGTGACGTAGTAGTACTCGTCCACCTGCTCCTGCAGCATCTTCTGCATGCCATGCTGCAGGACCACCGCGACTTCGAAACCGAAGGTCGGGTCGTAGCTGCGCACGTTCGGGATGCCGCCGGCCACCACGTGGCTGAAGCCGTCCTCGTGCTGCAGGCCCTCACCGTTCAGCGTGGTGCGGCCCGCGGTGCCGCCCAGCAGGAAGCCGCGCGTGCGCATGTCGGCCGCCTGCCAGGCGATGTCGCCGATGCGCTGGAAGCCGAACATCGAGTAGTAGATGTAGAACGGCAGCATCGGCACGTTGCTGACCGAATAGCTGGTGCCCGCCGCCATCCACGACGCCATCGCGCCCGGCTCGCTGATGCCCTGCTGCAGCACCTGGCCGGACTGGTCCTCGCGGTAGTACATCAGCTGGTCGGCATCGACCGGCTTGTACTTCTGGCCGAACGGCGCGTAGATGCCGATCTGGCGGAACATGCCTTCCATGCCGAAGGTGCGCGCCTCGTCGGCGACGATCGGCACCAGGCGCGGGCCGACCTGCTTGTCGCGCAGCGCGATGTTCAGGCCCTGCACGAACGCCATGGTGGTGGAGATCTCGCGATCGCCGGTGCTCTTCAGCAGGCGGTCGAAGGCTTCCAGCTTCGGCGTCTCGAACGACTCGCTGGCCTTGCGGCGGCGCTGCGGCAGGTAGCCGCCGAGCGCAGCGCGGCGTTCCTTCAGGTACTGCACTTCCGGCGAGTTCTCGCCCGGGTGGTAGAACGGCACCTGTGCCGATTCTTCCAGCTGCTTGTCGGTGACCGGAATGTTGAAGCGGTCGCGGAAGCTGCGGATCGCTTCGTCGTCGAGCTTCTTGGTCTGGTGGGTGGGGTTGAGCGATTCGCCCGCCGAGCCCATGCCGTAACCCTTCACCGTCTTGGCCAGGATCACCGTGGGCATGCCCTGGGTGTTCACCGCCTCGTGGTAGGCCGCATAGACCTTGTGCGGGTCATGGCCACCGCGGTTGAGGCGCCAGATGTCGTCGTCGGACAGGCTGGCGACCATCGCGGCGGTCTCCGGGTACTTGCCGAAGAAGTTGTCGCGCGTGTACTTGCCGCCGAAGGCCTTGCAGTTCTGGTACTCGCCGTCGACGGTTTCCATCATCAGCTTCTTCAGCACGCCGTCGGTGTCGCGCGCGAGGAGCGGATCCCAGTAGCTGCCCCACAGCAGCTTGATGACATTCCAGCCGCCGCCGCGGAACACGCCTTCCAGTTCCTGGATGATCTTGCCGTTGCCGCGCACCGGGCCATCGAGGCGCTGCAGGTTGCAGTTGACCACGAAGATCAGGTTGTCCAGGCCTTCGCGGCCCGCCAGCGCGATGGCGCCCAGTGTTTCCGGCTCGTCGCTCTCGCCGTCGCCGATGAAGCACCACACCTTGCGGTCGGACTTCGCGATCAGGCCGCGGTGCTCCAGGTACTTCATGAACTGCGCCTGGTAGATCGCCGCCAGCGGGCCCAGGCCCATCGACACGGTCGGGGTCTGCCAGTAGTCGGGCATCAGCCACGGATGCGGATACGACGAGATGCCCTGGCCATCGACTTCCATGCGGAAGTGGTCCAGCTGCTGCTCGCTGATGCGGCCTTCCAGGTACGAACGCGCGTAGATGCCCGGTGCGCTGTGGCCCTGGATGAACAGCAGGTCGCCCGGGTGGCTCTCGCTCGGCGCGCGCCAGAAGTGGTTGAAGCCCACGTCATACAGCGTGGCGCCGGAGGCGAAGCTGGCGATGTGGCCGCCGAGGTCGCCGGGCTTGCGGTTGGCGCGCACCACGGTGGCCATGGCGTTCCAGCGGATGATCGAACGGATGCGCCATTCCAGCGCGGCGTCACCGGGGCTCTTGGCCTCGTTGGCGGGGGCGATGGTGTTGACGTATTCGGTGGTCGGCGAGAACGGCAGGTAGGCACCGGCGCGGCGGGTCACTTCGACCATGCCTTCCAGCAGCTGGTGTGCACGCAATGCGCCGTTCTTCTGGATCACCGCCTGCATGGAATCGATCCACTCGCGGGTTTCCTGCGGGTCCGGATCGCTCTGCAACATCTCGTTCAACCAGTTCATTCCCACTCCTGTTTCGCCATGCGTGGGGCACGGCGGCATCGTTCTTGTAGAGCCCTGAAGTGTAGCGCACGCACCCCCCTCCAGAATTGGCTACGCAGGCGTATGGAGCGGACACTGCATGCCTGTCCCGGGACAATCGACCACACCAAAATGAGACCTATGGTGCTGCGCAACATCACACTGCGCTTATGATCGGCGACGGGGGCGGATCAGGGGTTGCCATGGCAGCAGCAGGACCGCGGAACGGGATGCCACGGGATGTCGCCGGTGCCGTGCACTGGCGGCGAAGCCTGCGCACGCGCATCGCGTTGTGGGCCGGCCTGGTGAACGTGCTGCTGTTGCTGCTGCTGGTGGTGGCCACCGCGTGGTTCGCACGCCGGCTGATCTTCGACGATGCGCGTCGCGACACGCATGCCACCGCACAGGAAGCCGCCGAGCGCCTGGACAATGCGCTGCACGTGGTCACCATCACCACGCACGGCATTTCCGATCTGGTCGCCAACGCGCGGCTCTCGCCGGACGAACTGACCACCACGCTGCGTGCGATGGTGAAGGCCACGCCGGGCTGCGTGGGTGGCCTGCTGATCCTGGAGCCGCGCACGCGCGAAGACGCACCCTTCGCCCGCTACATCGCCGCGGATGGGCGCGACCATGACTTCATCGCCGAAGGCTATGCGTTCCGCGACCAGGGCTGGTACCAGCGCACCGTCGCCTCGCCGACGGGCTGGTGGTCCGAGCCCTACCTCAACGAGACCGCCGGCAATGTCTGGATGGTCACCTACAACATGCCGCTGCGCGAACCCGGCCGCCGTGCGCAGACGCGCGGCATGGTCAGCCTGGACCTGCCGCTGTCCAGCGTGACCGGCCTGGTCGAATCGCTGGCCGCACTGCCCGGCTGGCGCGTCACGCTGGTGGCGCCGGCGGGCACGCTGGCGCTGAATCCGGAAGTGGGCGTCGAACGCCAGGAAACCCTTGACGACTACATCCAGCGCAGAGGGCGCAGCGACCTGCAGCAGGCCGCCGCCGCCGTGCGCATGCGCCAGCCGCTGCAGCACACGCACACGGATGCGGTGACCGGCGAGCAGCGCTACACCGTCGTTGCTCCGATCGGCCGGAGCGGCTGGAGCCTGCTGGTCGCACAGTCCTACGACCTGGTCATTGCCCGGCTCAACCAGGCACTGCTGATGCTTGCCGCGGTGGGTGCGCTGCTGGCGCTGCTGTGCATGCTGGTGGTGCGCAAGCTGGCCAAGCACATCAGCCTGCCGGTCGAAGGCCTGTCGGCGTCGGCCGGGCAGCTGGCCCAGGGCGACTACGACACGCCCGTGCCCTACCAGGCGCGGCATGACGAAGTGGGACAGATGGCGCGCACGCTGCAGCACGCGCGCGACTCGATCCAGCAACAGCTGATCGAGATCGGGGACATGACCGCCGCGCGACAGAAACTGGAAAGCGAACTGTCCATCGCCCGCGACATCCAGCAGGCCATGCTGCCGCCGGGCCGGGTGATCGACCGCGCACACACGCACCTGGAAGCGTACGCGCGGCTGGAGCCGGCGAAGGCCGTGGGCGGCGACTTCTACTGCTTCATCGAGACCACGCCGGACGAACTGTGGTTCGCCATCGGCGACGTGTCGGACAAGGGCGTGCCGGCGGCGCTGTTCATGGCACGTGCGGTGACCGTGCTGGAAGTGGCCGCCAGCAGCCACCGCCACCCGCAGCGCGTGCTGGCCGAAGCGTCGCGCCGGCTGGTGGAGGGCAACGAGACGTGCATGTTCGCCACTGTGCTCTGTGGCCGGGTGGACGTGCTGACCGGCGACTGCACGCTGGCCAGCGCGGGACACGATGCACCGCTGCTCCTGCATGCCGACGGACGCCACGACGTGCTGCCGGTGCAGCCCGGGCCGCCGCTGGGCTTCGAGGTCAGCGACGCCTTCACCGTGTGGAACGGGCGCGTGCCCGCGGGCGCCACCCTGTTGGCGTACACCGACGGGGTCACCGAAGCCTTCGATCCGGCCGATGTCGCGTTCGGACTGGAGCGCCTGCGCCAGGCCCTGCGCGCCGGCAGCACCGCACGCGAACAGTGCGAGCATCTGATCGTGCAGGTTCATGCATTTACCGAGCCCGCGCCGCAGTCGGACGACATCACCGTGCTGGCCATCCGTCGCCGGCTGGACACCGTCACCGCTTCCCCCGAAGCTACGCCACCCCAGGAGACTCCGCATGCAGATGCGACTGTTCATTCCCCGTGAGCATGCCCGCGTGGACGATCTGAACGCGTCCCTTGAAGCCGTCCTGCAGAACAACGGCGTCAGCCGCGCCCTGCAGTGCGATGTGCGCCTGATCGTCGAAGAGCTGGCCAGCAATGCCATCGAACATGGCGACGTGGCCCAGATCGATGCGGTGGAGCACGAGCTGTGCGTGGACATCGGGATTCGCGGTAATCTGCTGACGCTGGAGTTCCGCGAAAGCGGGGCGCCCTTCAACCCGCTGTCCCTGCCAGCGCCCGATCTGGATGCCCACATCCTTGACCGCCCCACCGGCGGCCTGGGCGTGCACCTGATCCGGCAGCTGGCTGAAGAAACGCATTACCAGCGCACGGGCAATTACAACGTCCTGCGCGTCACCCTGCGTATTCCCACGGAGAGCGAAGCATGAGCCTGGACATCCAGATCCATCCGCCGGGCAAGGGCACCCAGCGCGTGTCCATCCGCGGCCGGCTGGACACGCACACCTACGAAGACCTGGACGAAGCGCTGGCCCCGCTGCTGACGCGCCAGCTGCACTCGCTGGTGCTGGACGTGTCCGGGCTGGACTACATCAGCAGCGCCGGCATCCGCTGCATCTTCAAGGCACGCAAGACACTGGCGCCGCATGGCGGCAAGGTGCTGCTGGTCAATCCGCAGCCGCAGATCCAGAAGGTGTTGGACATGGTCAAGGCGGTACCGTTGAACGAGATCTTCAGTTCCACCGCCGAAGCGGACGCCTACCTGGACGTGATGCAGCGCAAGGTACTGCAGGGCGACCAGGACGACGACTAGTCGCACGATGTGCCGCTGCGGTCACGCCCGCCGCGGCGCGAGTGTTCTACGATCCACCCGCGCTGCCCCTGCCTTCCGGGCGCCCCCACCCGGCACCTCCGCTTTACCGAGATGTTCGATGACACTGGAGATCGAGATCTACCCGCCGGTCAACGGCAACCAGTACGTGCTGCTCAGCGGTCGCCTGGACACGCTCAGCCATGCGCAGCTGGATGAAAAGCTGGCGCCGATGCTGGCGGCACGCCCGCACGCGCTGGTGCTGGACCTGGCGCACCTGGATTACATCAGCAGCGCCGGGGTGCGCAGCATCCTGAAGGCACGCAAGGCGCTGGCCCCGCACGAAGGCCGCCTGCTGGTGGTGCACCCGCAGGAACAGATCCGCAAGGTCATCGACATCGTGCAGGCGGTACCGATGGACGAGATCTTCGAATCCACCGCCGACGCCGACGCCTACCTGGATGCGTTGCAGCGGCGGATCCTGGATGGGGAGGAAGAAAGTTGACGTTTCTGTAGGAGCGACGTCAGTCGCGACCGCATGCGGTCAGACACCGTGGACGCTTGATTCGCACGGTCGCGACTGACGTCGCTCCTACATGGGACGGAAAAACGCCCCGCATGCGGGGCGTTTTGTTTTCACCGAACCGCCAACCGCTCAACCCGGCCCGCTGCGCTCGGCGTCGCGCTGCTGGCGGATCTGCGCATCCACCGCGGCGATGGCGGTCATGTTGACCACGCGGCGCGGGGTGGCGCTGGTGGTGAGGATGTGCACCGGCTTGGAGATGCCCATCAGGATCGGCCCGATGGCCACGCCGTCGGTGACCACGCGCA